>Ga0209208_10004780_pt1 | contig 19042 bp, 8 predicted proteins | sample S1TSphfallax_3_FD_187694 | JGI IMG/M metagenome (GOLD analysis project Ga0209208, IMG submission 187694) | Host-associated microbial communities from peat moss isolated from Minnesota, USA - S1T2_Fd - Sphagnum fallax MG (SPAdes) (version 2) | ecosystem: Host-associated > Plants > Peat moss >... | reverse complement strand
ACCTTTCAAAATCGCCAAATTGGTTGGTCTAGTGGCTTGCCAGTTGGAGCTTCCACCCCAGTTCAAAATCCACAATGTTTTCCATGTCTCCTTGCTTGAGCCCTATCATGAAAACCCGATCCCAGAACGTCATCGAGAACCCCCATTTCTAGTCGAAATTGAAGGCCAAGAAAAGTTTGAAGTTTAGGAGGTCTTGGACTCCAAGAAGATTCGTGGAAAGCTCCTGTACCTTGTCTTTTGGCGAGGTTATCCTCCTTCTGAAGCTACTTGGGAGCCTGCTGGAAACCTAGTTCATGCCCAAGACTTAATTAATCGGTTTCACCAACGATATCCTAACAAACCGGCTCCATCTGGAAGATATCGCTTGAGGAGAGGGTAATGTCATGGCCTAGGATATTTTGGGATACTTTTGGCAATATCATGGCCTAGGATATTTTGGGACTAGTATGGTTCATGGTTATAAAAGGAGATAGTCTAAGGAACAACTCTTCAGCAGATCAACACCAGTTGATGGATCAATAAAACTTGTCTTGTCTTGTAATTATTCACTTGTTTGTAGTCGGTCCATAACACCTTATGGCAAAGTGAAAAATTCGTCATGCTTTGTTTCTACACAATCCTTTCCACAATTGATATTCCCATCCTTGTGTTTCAAACTTCTCAAAGTTTTTGATGTTGTATTCCTTGGCATAGGACGTCACAATCTATTTATTTACAATACCAACTAATACATTGATCTCTCATCACACAATCAATGACAAAAATGTGGCTACCTTTTTTTTCATTTTCAAGAACTAAGCTACATATTTAGATTAATCATTTTTTTCAAGATCAAGACAAGATAATGCACTTCCTACATTCTCCCAAACTCCTTAATTTTTTATCTTGCATAGTTGTATGATGACACATGCACTATTTCATATCATCATTGTCGCCAATGGTTTATTCTATGAATGTATTCAGGTGAGCCTACTTATTTGACTAACAACATTTTGTCGTTGATATTGTTATAGGAATCATTGGTGTCTTTTGATGCACTTTCTTCTTGTTTATAAACCCTTTTGAAGGCCTTTTTGAATATGCCAAATTGGTCTCCTACACCTCCTTGGGTCCTTTCATGTATGGCACCAGTGCATCTTGCTTTCTACTATAAAGTAGAACATGTGTCTCATATGCATCATCTTTTAAGTTTGCATGGTTTGCTAGCCATTTCTTGAGTATCTTGGCTTCAAGACCACATGTTACTTTGTTTTTGATCCCTAGAAGATAGTCTCACTACCTTTGGAAACATGTTATGTAGTTTTGGTTGATTGGTCATGTTGGCCATTGATTATCTCCAAGAGTTTGTTGCAAGTTGTTTAGAAATTTTGGAATAAACATACAAATGATTGTTGCATAATTTTTATAATCTTACAACCCATGGCTTAAAGCCCAACATCCAACTTCTATTTTTTTTACTTTGCATTTACCCCCCCCCCCCACTCTATCTAATCCATAGGTGGATACAAGTCAAGGTCTGTTAGAGTTTTCCAAGAATATTATCCATTCCCTCTTAACACATTGTAGTGTTGTCACGCTACTTACTTTGAAAAATTAAGATTATAGCTTGTGCATTGTTGATGCAAAATTCTTCTTATACATTTAAACAATATTGACTTAATCATTAATGAAATGATAATAGTTTTTTTTTTTCTTACAAGGGATTGTGATAACTTTGTTTACCCCTATGGAGGCTAATAGTAAAAGGACTTAATATATCATATATTGTTACATTATGCACCTATATGTTCAAAACATTTGGACTTCCATCAACTGTTTCAAAATTATTGTAGTTAGATCAATGAAAAAAATAAAATCTCCTTACATATCCAAGACATTCATCAGGAAGGATTTTCATTTCTATCTTACATATTTTTACTTCTAGGTAGATGCAAGCTATGATGGCTCACTTTTGTGACAAATAAATGTTTTTTCCCTTGGGTACCCTTTATTCAAATGCATGTGGTGATTAAAATATCCTTGGATTTATTTTGGATTTAAATTAACAATTTCATTATGAAAAGAACTAGGTGATTATTTATTGATTAAAAAATTCATTTGTTAGTAGTTATGGACCTTTGAAGTAAAAAAATATGGACTAGTCATCTCACTGGAACATCACAAAATGGAAAAAAATAAAATGATTCAAATTCCAAATTTGTTATTAGGACTCAATATATAATGTAATATAAGATGATGAACTCATATGAAGAATCTTTTATTTGAAAACCTTAACCGTTTAATAGTTAAGGGCTTTTGAATGGTTCAAATTTGATCACATTTTCATAAGTCACATGAGTTGCAATTTATTTTTTTTCAAACTATTTTTCCCAAAAGCATATTTTTTGAAATTTTTAGATAAGGCATTATTCATTTATACTTTATAGATTTTCCTTTTAGGACTTTCAAATTTAAAATGACATTAATTACATTAAATACAAGTTTTCACATAGATTTGAAAAGGTTTGTGGGTGATTGCACATGTATTATTCAAAGGTTTAAAAAATAATTAAAAAAAAATAACAACCATGTCCATTTGAATCATTTTAAAGAATCTTGTATGAACTTATAAGGAGTGTAAATTTTATTGCTATTGAACCACTATACCATGCATTCACCCCTCTTCAGCCGTTTCACAATTTATAAAATTAGATTAATTAAATGAATTCTCTCGAGTATTTCCCCTTTTGGTTCCCAAATAGTCAACGTGTTCAAATAATATTTTTTATTTTTCCTAGCTTTATTTTATGATGGATTTATTGAATGTCAAAACCAAATGTGTTCAAATTATATCTCATTTTTTTCCCACAACATTATCAAAAATTTATTATTCATGATTAATTTGTTATGGACACAAAACATTTGGATTATGTCACTTTTAAGAAATTCAAATAATCATTTGATTTTTTAATGATATTTCATATATTAAAAATGACACAATGTTTTTGAATGGTGCTGCAATGGTCATAACTTGCATTCTTTACAAGGTCCCTTACACCCATTAAACAAAAAAATCTTGTTGTTGGTTTAAATAATTTTCCAACAATATAATATGTGTGAGTTTTTTCCTTGTTAATTGGGGTTGGGATAAATTTGATCATAATAGTTTTTCACCACTAATTTTTTTGACTTCGATCATGTTACACTATGTTAAAAGCAAGTTCCTACATGTGTCAATCTTTTGTAATGATCAATCCATGTCACTTATATTTTTTTCTCTCATATATGTATTAAAGTTTGTCCTCACAACAACTTTGTCGAGACATATATGTTTATTCAAAGTTTCTATTATAATAATAAATTCCTATTTGTTGTGTTGTTCCCTTTTCATTCAAGTTCATTTTAAAGCACGATTTTTTTTCTTTAATTATGCAAGTAGTCCACATGTACACAATGATGTGGTTTACATGTGAAGGAATATTTGAATATTCTTTTGATGTGGTAGCATTGTGGGACATGCCAAATAATATTTGATCCACATCAAGTGAACATGTCAAAAAAAATTCCTTAAGATATTATAAAAAATATCCATATTTGTTCACATTCACCTTTTCACCAAATACCATCCTTGATCATGCATGGTATTTATAAATGGCTTATTTCATTTCCATAGCAAACATGTGTCATGCAATAGGTCAAAATAACATCAACAAAAAAATATTGTGCGAAAACCCATAAATATTAGCATTATTGGTTAAGACTATGGTTACCTTGGTTTTGTTGCAAACATCACAATTCAAAAAGCTACAAATGATTTTCAAATGTCATTGAAGCTCCCTATTACATCTCCATCCACCACCAAAGTTGTTGGTAACATTCTTCAACTTGCCAATGGCTCCCTAGTTAAAATCTAAGATTAACCAAAAGAATTACAATATACATAGAATTCCACATTTGACTAACATTTGTGTTGTGTGGTATACAACCTCATTCATTGATTTTCTCTCATGCGATGTGATGTTGTTGTGTCCATAATAAAGTAATTTTCAAAGGCTTTCAAAGTTGAAGTGCAAATATAGTGACTTTCTATTTCAAATTGATTTATTCCATCTTTAACATTAATTATTATGGGCAAAAATCTTGATTGTGGTAAGTGCAAGCATGATCTATTGTTTAGAAGGTAAATCATATGTGTTCATCATTTTTCTTTTTCTTTTGTTCATTGAAAATGGTTGATGACTTATAATTAACATCAAATATGCATGTTATTTATTTGGCACAAATTATAATTTAGCCATGCAAAGGAGCAAATGGTTGTATTCTTTTCATTGCATATTTTGACCCTTGAAAAATGTGTTCCTTCTTGATCAAATATTGAAATACAAATATAGATAAATATAATGCAAAGAAAAATTATATAGTGGCTTAAATATGTGCATATCAAAAAATTAAATAATAATAAAACATGGGGGGAAAATATCCTCTCACCTAATACCCCTCAAACTTGATACCTTGTTTTATGTAGGTGGTGTAGAATTTTAACAATTAGTGTTCCCCTAACATGCACATTATAAATAATTGCCCACATATGTCAAACGACACCCATTGTTTCACTTCAATAACCCACATCCACTAATCATGGAGACCATGCCATTGGCTTGTGTCATTAACGTGTCCATGAAAAAGATAGTGGAGTGACTCCTTGCCATAATCCTTCTCCACCATGTCTAGTTGCAAGGGAGTAAACATGTGCTTGATGCCTTCAAACAATTGATTATGCCCAATAATTGGCTTGATCCTTCTTTGCTACCACACATAATCTCACCACTCTCATGGCTCAATTATAAGCAATAATCAACCAACTCTCACCAATTGCCTAGTACATAACCATACTTGATGAAAAGCTTGATGCTTTAATTGGCTATTAGGTTGCGAGTTACAACCCATAATCTTTGACCTCTTCTTTATTAGCAATCTATTAGTTAGCACAAGGTACCACCTTGGGCTCTCATTGGGCCAATGATTTGTAACATTTTGCTACTTGGATGAACATTTCATAATCACTCTCTACATGGATGAAAAGAGGGCATTTCAAATCTCACAAGGGATGGTTATGCCCAGTAACTGGCAAAAAATTCTGCTAGTTCCCCAAATAGTCAGTTTGGTGCATCCACACCTCTACTATTTCCAGTAACCAGCACCCTCTCTAGGGTTCCAAATCCTTTTCCTTCTTGACAAAATACATAACATAGCCTTACGCCCAGACCATGAGGTAGTTTGCTTGGTATAGCAAGCAACCTTAGAAAGTTTCAAAGATCATGCAGGAAAGGGAGCTTAATTGACCTGGAACTGTGTAGGTAAAGATGTTCCAAAACTCCGCTGTATACTATGCTTATCGTGTTTGTCACCCTTTTGCATTGACCTTTCTAGTGCATGCTACCGTATTATTAGTACTCTGTGCCCAAGGCAACCAGCACGATTGAGCACATAGTTCAGTGTTCACTGTGCTAGCTGTACTATAGAAAGCTAATAATTATGTCAGCTAACACTCCCTGCCAGTGCACCACTTTGTGAATGCAGCAAGTCAGGCAATCGTGCAGATCACATTTTATTACAACTTTCCGACCATTCATTAGTTTAGTATTATAGGTTTTACACAAAGATCCTGGGCCCTGGCTGAAAAAACACGCCCCCGCTTGCCTTCTCAACTCCCGGTGTAAAGCATCTCCAGCGGTTCATTGGGAAATGAAATGGCCTGCACGCCATGTTTTCACATCCAAATGTTGTGTTAAAACTTAAAAGTGTTTCCCTCCCCACCTATGAACTTCACATACCAAACTTTAAACAACTGAGGAATCATGTAAATATCACACGTGGGCCAATAGTGCGACCAGCCAATCAGTAGCAGGAAGTGTGTGGACAATAAATGCAAAAACCCAACTAGCAGCAGTCTTTTTTCCGTTTCCCGTGTCCCTTGAAACCTCAGTATCGTGCAATAAATTGGTGTACCCACACCCACTTTTACAGCACTTTGGTGTATTGCTTCATCCAAAACTGCCGTGCAGGCCATTTTCCAGTGAACCGCTGGAGATGCTCTAAGTACCTACTTTCTCAACACCAGCATGTGACTAAAAGCTTACAAATCAGTGGTTACAGTCATTAGACTGCTGTCACACAAACTCCCCTTCCAGCTCTTACTCTGGGCCCTACGTTTGGTGAGATCTGGCTGCATCAAAAAGCCCATTAGATAGATATGTAGTCAAAAATTGACGGTGAGGGAGCTGTCAGAACTTTTTGGCCGGGTGGGTTCTTGAGAAGAAACAAAAAAACTAGACATTCTTTTTAAAGGGAGGAACATTCTCTACCACCTTGGATCATGTCAACATCTCGGAGATCTACTTGCCCAAGATCCTGATGATATGGGAGATCAAAGCAGACATTTCGCTGTTTGCTGACCTACAGATTGTGTGAACTGAGCACCCAGGACCTTGGAGGTAATAAGACTTTCTAATTGCCAACATCTAGCCTACACCCGCCATTTGCAGTCCACCAAACTCAACACCGTAGTACCAGGGCCAGTTCGACACCAAATTATATTATGTTCAGAAATGTTGAATTTTTTCAAAACAATTTTATTTTCAGAAAAAAAAAATTATGAAGGAAAATTTAAAGGATCTGATGGAGTGTTTGGAAATAGATCATTTGTTGAAATGGAATCCTCCAAATTAATTAATCATTGGACAAACATGTTTACAGGTGGCCAAGCTACTGCAGTATAGTCCTGATTTTTACTCTTAGGACTAAAATCCAGAACATTTAGGTAATCACCCATCATTCTGACCGAAATTTAGTTTATTGATGGTTTGAACAGCAGATCAAACAGAGAGTGTTGGTGGATCAATTGCACATCCTGGCATCTACAGCGCAAGCGCACGTACATGCAACAGGCGATGGTTCTGAGACCGGGAGACTACACACGAATGGCTCATAATTAAGCCCCTGTCTGGTATGTCGGGCAATGGAACAGGAAGCCCATCAGTTAGGGTGAGCTAGGCGGATGCACCCAACATAATGGGCAAGGGCAAGGCCATTCCATGCATTAAGGCTTGGCAGAATTCAACAATTATTTTTTAAATCCATGTCCAACAGACATGCTTTGGTCACTACTACGAGTGTATCAGAAGATTATGTGATATAAGGTGATTTTTAAAATGACATAATTGCCACCTTAGACCTTAATACCCATGGAAGGCAATCATAGCCAAAAGGCCAAGAAAGTTATTATCATCGTGCCTTTTCTTTGTGAGTGACACATTCAAATTAAATTTTAGCAAATTGTGGCGGTGGGGATGTTAACCCCTAAAGGTGAAAAAAGCCAAATATAGACTGAAAAGCTGACCAAATTGGTCCACCCTGACATTCAGGGGTTAAGGTCCATGATCAAACTATTTTTTTTTGTGGGGAGAAGTCCCTAGGTTTTTACCTAACTTTGGGTTTGGCCACCATAACACTAGAATTCTAGTGGATTTTTAAAAGAAAAACTGCTAGATTTGCTGCATAATTGGCCTCCCTTTTTTTGCCAGACTCATGGTATAACTCATATTGTAGTTTATAATAGTTTGTGTTTCTATGCTTTAAATAGGTATGCTAGCATTTCATTTTGGTTGCTTGTTTTGGCATGGTGTCACCATTAAGGCAACTTGTCAAATCCTTATTTTTTAATTACTCATGACACATGTGTGAGATTAAAATTTGGTTTCATCCATTAAATGTACAATATGTGGTGTTTATTGTGTCATATATTATATCAAAATGGAAAATTTCCATTAAATAATATCTCAATTAAACCTAAATTGAATTGAAAATTCAAGGTGCATGCAATGTCATTTAACATTTTCATTCGAATGGAACTTAATTTTCACAAAATCAATTTTTTTCTCATCAATTGATTAGTTCATTATCATTGGTAGTGCCCAACAATGCAAAACCCAAGTTAAGTAATAGCACATATGGCACAATTTGTCAAAAGTTATCCTTTGGAGTTCCAAATTGGAATTTATTTAGTCAATTCCCAAGTGAAAAAGAATGGAACATGGTTTCTTTTTCATATTTATGTCTTTTAAAAGGTTTTTTTTTCCCTTCTCAACACCATAATCATGAGAAAAATTTCAATACCTTGTACATCCCATTTCCATCCCATTTCTTTTCAATATATATTATTTGAATTGAATTAAATTGAACTAAATTCCAATTCAATTGAAGTTACATGCATGTCATTCAAATTTTTTTCATTTGAAGTTAATTTTCACAAAATCTATTCATTTTTTCATCATATGGTCATCACTACTAGTGCATACAAATACAAAACCCAAGTTAGTTAATGAAGCTACTTGTGCCTATTATGTACCCATATAAACACATCATATGATTGTGGGTATTTGAACCTAGCCAAATCTAAAAGATTTTCAATTCTCTATATACTTGAATCTAGCTCAAGTGGATTTTTTTGAATATGTTCAAAACAAATGGGTAAACATTTATAGATCTCCTTTAATATTTTACTCAAAGGGTATAAAAACCTTTATATTTGCACAATAATGGTCTTGGCCATTTCATGTTCAATTTATGAATAAGTTCATGAAACGTTGTATGGTCAAAAATCAAACAACATCATTGGTAAAAATTTGAATTCTTAACTTGTTTTTCATCTTCAACAAACATATAAATGTATATATAAGTTAACATTATAAAAGACAACCATATTAGAATGACACAATTGTTAGATTAAATGGAATATTAGTGTTTTGATCCATTCATCATCATTCAACAAATAAATGTTGTTGCATTTTTATTTAAACTTTTCAATTCCAAAACCACTTTTAGCAATTGAAATCAATAGTAAATGCAAATATGGAGCAAAATAATTATCAATTTCAAAATCTCTCATTGTTGAAAACATTGATATTAACAAATGTACATGGAAATTAATGCAACACCTTTCAAATGCCTTTCTACTTTTTGAAAGTTTTCGTTTCAATCTTTAAACAAGTTATTATATTATATCCAATAACACCAACAACATACATAATAAAGAACACATGTAAGTTGTTTTAAATTTATTTTGAATTGTGTTAATTCATGTAATTTATATTAGCAATTATGAATATCAATGAATGTTCATTTTCCTTTGATAATTGATACTTAATAAGTGATTTTAGTAGGCCTTTGAAATAGTGGGCCTTACGTAAGTTTAAATGAAGTTTCCATGGCGTGGCCCCAAATTAAATGTACACAACATTTCATCAACATCAATCTGATATACATACAACTTTATAATGTCTCATGTGTCTAGGTGCATTTGTAAAATAAAATTCATTACAAGTGTAATTACTTACATGTTTAAGTACTATATATTAAGTTAGTGTTTAAAAAAATTCAATTTCTTTAAACAACAACATTATTGATACATTATTGCATTAGACTAAATTTGAAATGAAATATATAACGAATAACTTAATATGCAAAAAAACATTTTTAGAGTAATGTAACCTAACTTAAATTACCACATCAATTTAACATATTTGTATTAAGTCTACCTAAGGGTCCACTGTTTATTCTTTAAACCCCTTACATGATTACCCCATTTATACATGTCCATTTATATTTGTGTTTCTTTTAGGTTAGATTAAATTTTTGATCCATACACATTATATCTAGTGTGTATCTTCATTCATCTTGTTGCATTAACATGTAATTGGGTTTTTGATTAAGTTTATCATGTTGAAATCCTAAACATTTTTATGCCCATGTTAAATTTTGTGCACATGACAAAAACCTAGTTGAACATTTGCACAAGGGTAAATAGGGTAAATGAAATATCGAAGATGAAGTTGTGGATGAACATAAGTATGAATTAAATTTTATTTTTTATGAAATTTCTTTGTATCCACATTAGGGATGTGACATGCATTGAAGTAGTATAGATAAAAGCCACATTAGTCATGAAAGTTGATGAGAATTTTGCTTGTTGGCAAAATATGATGTTCATGTTGTTAGTTTTGCCAAGTAATTGATTTGGGAATTCATGCAAATTGTGGTGCAAGATGCACCAAGATCTTTGCATGATTTATGGTTTTTGGATAGACACCCACATGTGGGTAGAAATGGAAAAGCCTTTGTTAAAGTTGAAGAATAATTGGGAATTATTATAGTTACTATAACAAATGGTAATTTAGTGTTTACCTAGGTTGGTAAAGTTGACTTTGTTCATGAACCCACCCACCAATCTAAGGATATTGCTACAATAACTAAGGAATTGGAGTAGGAGAAGGGAATTAGGAGAAGATTTAGGATTTGGATGTGTGACAACTACCACTTACCTTGGTAAGGGTTGGTTAATTGTGTGTGAGAGAAAAAGGGTGTAGAAGACATAATAGAACAATTAAAGTAGTAATGATGTGCGAGAGTGTTTGAGGTAGTAGAACAAGAACTACATGTATTGGGATCTTTCTTGAATTTTTTTAAGGTGTAAGTTGATGAATAACTTAGTGTGGTATTTTATTAAAGATGTAATCCTTGATTGCATATGAATTTTTCAAGTATTTTATGATAGCATAGTATGTGTGATTGTTTGACTTGGTTTCCTTAAATTCCTTTGTTTCTTATGTACTTTGCACTACTTGTTAATGATGACATTTTACAAATGTATATGTTTATCAATAATAGGTTATTCCCCATTCTATTACTTTCAACACCATGTGCCATAATAACTAGGGCAATTTTCAATTACGAGGAACACTTATTAATTGATTATTGTATTACAACCATTCAAAAAAAATCAAGATTTCATTTCAAGTTTTAAGCTTTTCTTTCATGACCATAACACCACTAATGGCATTAACCATCTTATTTAATTTCATTATTTTGTGAATACCTTTTGCAACACACAATAATAAATTTTCATGGTAAGAACATTCAAAAACATAGACACACACATACCTTGCATTAAATTAAACATTTCATTATGAAAAAGAAAAACACATTCCTCTAAGGAAGGCAAAAAAAAAAACCCTTCTTTCATCCCTTTATACTTTGTGAAATCCATGTAATGATTGTATATGTTAATTGTAACTATCACCTTAGTTTGATAAGGCCATCATCTATCTATTCTATTGGATCTTCCTTTAATTATCCCTATTTGATAGTTTAATGTGTTTTGGCTATCCACTATGTTGGTTATTCCCAATTTGGTTATCTCCTATGTTCTATGTACTGGTTATTTTAGCTAACCTATTACTTTTCGTTTGGTAATTTGGATTTTTAACATTATCCCCTTTTTAGGATTGTAATGTCCTCACAAAATGTCTTTTTCTTTGTGAACATGGTCAATTTCATGAGATGTCCATTAATGTGAAAATTTTATTGAACTCGTCATCTTTGTTTAAATCCAAATTTCAACTATTTTGAACTTACCAAGGTTGGCACCTCCTCCTTCAACAATCTTCTAATACCTTCGTTCTACCCATGTGTTAAGTGGATGGGGCATACATTGTTGATAGTGTCTCAATGTCAAAGTCTTTAATCAAGAGTTGTTGATTGTTGAACTTGAAACATTATAGCATTGGTAGAATCAACCAAAATGTAACCACTTTGTTTGTGACAACATGCAACTTGTAGTCATTTGTAACTAAGTTTGGGAATATTTACAACTATAAGATCAAATTTCAACTATTTTGGCCACTCTTACAACTATGATGCAACTATTGGAAACTTCATCCTATTGGTTGGATGGCTTATATGTTTATTTTCACCATTGATATATTGATATGTCCCATTAGTTGCAATAGTCACCAAATTAGTTGCATCCTAAAGATATTTTATGGTGACATAGGGGTGTATTTTTATGTATTCATTAAAATTATATTTACAATATGTTACATATATCATAAATATATATTTGTGTATATTAATTATGCACATGTATGTATATTGTTCATATAATGAATATAAAAATTAATATTTGAACTCTGAAATTTATTATTCAAATCTGAAAATTGATATTTCAGTTATGAGATGTATATTTGAATCTTTAAAAATGATATTTCAAATTTAAAAAAAAGTTATGTGAATTTGAATCTTTTAATTTGCATTCTGAATTTGTTTAGTTTAATTAAGAAACGTTATTTGAATCTAAAAATCAATGTTTGACCTCTGAAAAGTGTTATTCCAATACTGAAAATTGTTATTTCAATTCTGAAAATTTTATTTGAATCTGAAAATTGTTATTCCAATTCTGAAACATTTTATTTGTATCTACAAATCAATATTTGAATTTGAAGTTTTAGATATGATTTCTTAAAATTGTTAGTTTTATTCAAAAACATGTGTTTGATTCTAAAATTATAATTTGAATTACGAAAATTATATTTTAAACATTGAAATCAATGTTTCAATTCTTAAAATTTCTATTGGAACTCGTTTTTGGTTAATTAAATTTTAAAAATTGAATCTGAATTTTTAAATTTTAATTCTAAAAACTTTATTGGAATTCTTTGTTAGATTATTTGAATTTGAAAAAAAAATCAATTTGAAAGTAAGTATTTCAATTCTGAGTTTTTAATTTAATTTTTTTAAAAAATTGATCCTACATATTATATTTCAATTATGAAAACTACTATTTCAATTCTTTAAAGAATTATTTGAATTTAAAATCTGATATTTGAATATGAAATTTGTTATTTCAATTCCTTAAAACATTATTTGAATTTTGAAAAAGCATCATTTAAATTCCAAAACCTTATTTGATCTAAAAATTGACATATGAACTTTAAATTACTATTTTTGATTCTAAAAATTAATATTTTAATTCTGATTTTTTAAATTTTAAATTTAAAAACTTATTTGATTTGAAACTTGAAATTCCAAATTATTATTTTGGATTCTCAAAATTAATATTTCAATTCAGAAATTATTAGTTGAGTCTAAAAATGGATATTTCAATTTCGAATATAGTTATTTGAATCTGAAAATTGACATTTCAATTCTCAAATCTCTTATTTAAATTCAGAAGATTTATTTGATCTAAAAATTGATATTTGAATTCTGAAGTATTTTCTTGGAATCTAAAATAAACTTTCAATTCAGAAAATTATTGATTGAATTTTTTAAGGTTTTTTATTAGTGTTATCCATAATGAACCACTTTTATAAATAATTGTAAATGATTATATTTATTTATTATAAATTACACTAAATAATTATGTTTAACATAGATTTTTACATTTTATATTTTATTATCATACAGTAAAGGAAATGAATTACTGTAATTAATGATGCATTGCTTTAAAATCATTGTAATTACTTCAGATAATAATTAATTATAGTATATGCATAATTATTTTTTCATTGAACATAATTATTCATAATTTGTAATTTGTAACTTTAAATCTGAATTAAAATTTTGGAAAAATTATAATGTAGCTAAAATTATTATTGTAATGATTGTAATTTCAGGAATTATTATAAATTAATTAGTTTTTTAAAAATCTATAATTACTTGTCTATGATAAATATTTTTAGTTATATAGTAATTAATGCAACTATTTTATTATTATTATTATTATTATAAATATTGTAGGAATTTATTATGCACCTAAAATATCTATTCTTGCCAATATTGTACGCATTTTTATTTACAATTTTTATGATCCAACATGGCAACAACTATTTTTTTTTTGTAGCATTACTTCTATGATCTTAGGCACATTAGCTGTCATAGCCCAAAACAAAGTCAAAAGACTTTTAGCTCATAGTTCTATTGGACATGTAAGTTATCTTTTTATTAGTTTTTCATGTGGAACCATGAAGGGATTTTAATTGTTATTAATTGGTGTCTTTATTTATGTATTAATGACCATCAAGTATTTGCCATAGTTTTAGCATTACATCAAAACCATTTCAAATATATAACAGATTTAGGTGTTTTAGCCAAAACCAATCCTATTTTAGCTATTACCTTGTCTATTACTATGTTTTCATATTTTTAAATAAAAAATGTTAGTTGATTATTTATAAATTAAAAAATTAGAATAGTTATTTTTAATTACAAGATTAAAATTATTATTTATTTATTATATTTGAACCATTTTGTTGAATACCTAAATTTGTTGCAAATTTGTGCAAACATGCATTTGAACTATGGCTTGGATTTTTTTAGGATCTTATAATTTACCTTCCTTGGAGATTATAAATCTAGTATCATCTTTGAAAATACCATAAATGCATACTTATTTGGACTCAAATCAATCCCAAATTCTCTACACTTGTAAAAACACAATCTAAGCTTATTTAGATGAATATCCATATTGTGTATAATGAATTCATTTAAAAAACATTTCGTACATTTGTTTAGATAATCTCTAAAGGCTCTATTTACTACCATTTGGTGGGTAGGAGGTCCATTTTTCATTCCAAACATCATAAATGTCCAAGGCTCCCCAATTTGTTTCAAAGGTTATTTTACATATGTTTTATGGTGCTATAAATATTTTGTGGTATCCAAAGTATCCATGTAAGAAGGAATATGCATCATGCCCTGCAACTATGTTTAGAACGTCATTTATAAAAAGTAATGGGTATGGATCTTTCTTTGTGGCTACACTTAGTTTTTTGAAGTCTACACAAATTTGTTTTGCATGTGAATTTGAATTTTGCATGCGAGTTGGTATTTTGAAGTTGTGATTATATACATTAGCTATTGCAAGGTTGCTATCACTGTTTCCATTATCTTACCTAGAATTTGAACTATAGTTATTATATCAAGATGCTAGAAGGATGAAGATGCACATGCATCCAAGTTAACATCTCATTGTTTTTTTGTGGGTTTAAAATTCAAGTTGTTAGTCTATCATTTGCTCTAACATGGTATTTTCTCCTTTGGCGGACTTGTTGCATTATGGTTTTTTCTCCTTTGGTGCACAATTCCAGGCCAAACACATATAATGCATACATGTTAGAAATATTATTCGTTTCTAATTCCCAATGGTGATGAATGTGTTAAACATTCATCAAAAGGATGAATAATATTCTCATCCTCGTAGTAGTTAGGTTAGGTTGAATAGTGGTGGCTAGGGTTTAAAAGTGAAAATTACTTAAGGTTTGGTGGCAGCTAGGGTTAGGTGACGGCTAGGTTAGGGTTAAGTGGCGGCTACTTTAAGGTTAGGAGATATTATATAGTGGAGTGTTTTTGAGTGGTCTTTCATTCTTTCCTTTCATGGTTTTGAATGCACATAGAACCTTCAAGCTTTGTAGTTATTACAAGTCATAGTTTGCATTGTAGCATTTGAAACATATAACCTTTGTAATATTTTAGTTAGTTAATACAATTGTTCCATTTCATGAACCTTGAATGTTTCATTTCTTGTTTGATTTCAAGTTGTTTCCAATATTTCTAACATCCATTGAAGAATGTCCCCTATAATTAATTTATAGGCAATTTTCCCCATATAATGGTTTGAATACATTGTTGTTTTGGCTTTATATTCTTGGATGTTGGTTTCTATGATGGTTTGATTCTTGTTCTCAATGGTTTCATTTATTTTTCCATCACTTAAAACAAAAATTTCCACATCCTTTGTTAATTTTGATATTATTGGAAACAATTTGAAAATAAGCAAGAAATGAAAGATTCAAGATTCATGAAATGGAACAATTGTATTAATTAACAAGAAGATTACAAAGGTTGTATGCTTCAAATGCTACAATCACAAAATTATGACTTGCAACAACTAACAATGCTTGAAGGTTTTATGTGCACTCAAAACCATGAAAGACCATTCAAAACTACTCCACTATATACTATCTCCTAACCCTAAAGTAGCCACCAATTAACCTTAACCTAGTCATCACCTAACCCTAGCCACCACCAAACCCTAACCCTAGCTGTTGCCAAGCCCTAACCCTAGTCGCCGCCAAGCCCTAAGTAGTTTTCACTTCTAAACCCTAGCCACCATTATTCAACCTAACCTAACTACTACAAGGATGAAAATATTATTCATTCTTTTGATGAATGTTTAACACATTCATCAACATTGGGAACTAGGAATGAATAATATTTCTAACACTCCCATTTTATGAAGTTTCTAATTTGAACATGGCTATCAATTTGTTATGTCGTTCTTTTGGTAATGCCTTTGTAAGCACATTCGCCACCATGTTTTCTATTGAACAATATTTGAAGGTAATTTTGCCATTTTCAACTCGTTTTTGAACAAAATGATGTTGCACATCAATGTGTTTTGTTCGAGCATGTTGCGTGGGATTCTTGGTCAATGATATTGGACCTTGGTTGTCACATCAAATCATCATTGCCTTCTTTTCTTTCATGTACTCTAATTCCTTCATGAGCTTTGTCATCCATATGGTTTCATTGGTAGCTTGCGTACTAGTTGTGTATTTGGCCTTGGTCGTTGATAGAGTGATTGTGGGTTATCATTTGCTACTCCAAGAAATGGCTCCACCTACCATCATGAATACAAACCCTATGGTGGATCTCCTATCCTCAAGGTCATTGGCCCAATTCGTATCACAATATCCGACCAAACCTTTGGGTGCTAATGCTCCAAAGCGTAATTTGAGTTGCAAAGTGCTTTGCAAATATCAAAAAATGCGCTTAACCACAATCCAATGTTCTAGGCTTGGATTAGCCATGTGTTTACTCACCACGCTTATTGGGTATGCCAAATACAACCGAGTACATAACATGGCATACATCAAGGATCCCACAACTTGTTGATAAGGAACCTTCACCATCTTAACATCCTTGTTCACAATTTTCTTCAATTTTGTCTTGGGATCAATTGGCATTTCAATGGTTTTACAATCCTTTTCAAATCAATACTGGGCTTTTAGAAAGGTTAAATACGCAAGGAACGTGGAGTCTGCATCAAAATTCAGTTAGTATTGGGGAGAAATAATCCAAGTAGCATTCATTAACTATTGGCTAGGAAACCTCTTCTTAAATTTAGAAATGAAACTAATAGTTGCAACGAAACATTGGACTTTTAGCTCCCCTACAACAACATACCATTCATTGCAAGTACACGTGACATATAACCATGTATTAGGGGACTCGTAATGGATTTGATATTGATGGCCCTAGAAATACAAAATAACAATTAAATAAAAGTGGCTACATTAGTCCATTGTGCTATTAGTAGCCCATCATTCATCTAGACCACAAGGTCTATGACATACTCGAACTTCAAATCAATGTACATCTTCTTTGAATCAAAATATAGTGATTAGAAATCTACACAATGGATTTTCACAATTTTCACAAAGTCAAAAATAAAAGTATGATGATTATGAGCAAATTTGATTAGTTCATGGATTCCTCCAACATGGGCAAGGTAAACCCATGGATTGATTATCCACCATCATCATTTCATTAAAACTCATAGTAAATAACCTTGTTGTAGAAATAATTTATTTAGTTATAGTGAACACAATGTGATGCATTGCTTCTATAATTTCCCATCTAGCATTATCACTTTATTGCTTTTGCATGTTGACATTCTATAGACATATAGTATTGCCCCACAACACAATTAAGCCTTTTTTCTTACTTTTGAAACTCCCAACATGCTTTTGGAAGTTCTCGACTTCATAACCAAAAACTTATATTTCCCTTCTATTTGTGAGCACAACCATATGACATACCGTTGGAAAGCTTTCGACGAAGGCTACAACTTTACTTCAGACCTCATCTCAATTAGAGGTTTGCACACAAAATTATGGGCCCCCAAAGTCGCAAGAATCCCAACTTTAGGAATTTTATGATTCCCACTTGGGAGTCGCAAGGTAAAATGACATTTGAGTGCTAGTCCCGTGGCTAGGCATAGAGTATACTATAAGGGGGAAGGTGGTGGCTTCCCTCAAGTTCAGACCGTGGTGAATCTTGTGAGTCCATGGTTGCTTGTGGCTTATTCATGCACTAAAGTGCTCCAACTGCGCACAAACCAACTTGTTGTTTGGTTTGTGTAGGTTCATGTGATTGATTGAATTGCTTATCAATCTTCCTAGTCTCCATTTCAGAGCTCCAACACGCCCCTCTACCCCCGAAGTGCTATGAGCTAGGGAACACCTTCCATTGTTCACCTTTAGACTCGTAGTTAAGTCTATTTACACTAGTAGAAATCTGTGATTTTGCAACCAACGAATTTGCGACTAGTTGCGACTATTTGACATTTACAACTACTCTTGGTTATATCTACAACTACTGTTTGCATTTGAAGCCGCTTGCAACTACTCTACGACTAACTTACGACTAATGGATTATTTCATCCTTTCATTTGCATAGCTTTCATTACAATTTCCATCCAAGTATGTAGTATATACGGTTTCATCCGATGGTTTCCTAATCGTGTGGGTAAGGAGTGGCCATGTTTTTTCTGATTAACTAATGGATTGTTGCCACATGGCATGGTTTCTAGTATTTGGGAAACCAGATAGTGATCTTGAATTTTCTAAATCAAATGCCCAAGAAATGGCCACGTCCTTATGTTTGGCTAATCGAAATGTGCCACGTGTTTCAATATGAGCATTTTGAGCTGTTGAATCGCCATGTATGACATGGTCCCACTATTAGGGTTAGGGTTAGGGTTGGGGTTTAGGGTTAGGGTCTCACTATTAGGGTTAGGGTTAGGGCTAGGGTCCCACTATTAGGGTTAGGGTTAAGGTTAGGGTTAGGGTCCAACTATTAGGGTTAGGGCTAGGGTCCCACTATTAGGGTTAGGGTTAGGGTTAGGGTCCAACTATTAGGGTTAGGGTCCCACTATTAGGGTTAGGGTTAGGGTTAGGGTTTAGGGTTTAGGGTTCATCTGCTTTGTTCAATGTGCTATGTAGAATTGCCAAGACTGCTTGTCAACAACAGATCGACCAACAAAACTCTACAATCACTGAGAAACACATGCACAAGGCAAAGAATTGCATATTCCAAAAGGAAAGTTACAAAATTGTGGGAACATTTTCCAAGGTTCAGCAATAGCAAAAGAGCATTGTGCAAC
>Ga0209208_10004778_pt1 | contig 19050 bp, 8 predicted proteins | sample S1TSphfallax_3_FD_187694 | JGI IMG/M metagenome (GOLD analysis project Ga0209208, IMG submission 187694) | Host-associated microbial communities from peat moss isolated from Minnesota, USA - S1T2_Fd - Sphagnum fallax MG (SPAdes) (version 2) | ecosystem: Host-associated > Plants > Peat moss >... | reverse complement strand
AAACCAAGGGGAAGAATTGCAAATCAACGGCCATGGAAAAGACGCCATAGTGATCCATAGCAGAGGCCACCACCCTGGTGGAAAATGGCAACCTCACACCAACAAGGGATGGTGAGGGACTTCTTGGCGATTGAATACATAAATCAGGAAGGCTTTTTTTAATTTTTAAAAAAAAGAAGCTATAAGAGATGTCCATGTCATTATTATTCCTTTACATTTTTTTTTGCGCAGAGGATTTTTGGTGATGGCAGAGAGTGATGAAAACAGTACACACGAAGCGTCTGCTTCAAACTGGAATCCGATGGCAACGTGTCCCTCATTTTTGTCTTAGTTGTTCTGAGCTTTGCAGAAATGGAACCATGTGCACCCAAAACACATGTAGCATGTTTTCTGATTTTGTTACATAGTTGATCTGATGTTCTCTTCATTGATGTGTGTGTATAATGATTGCATACCAACAACAAGAATCAATGTTTTCTTTTCGTTTATCTGCAAGCCCAGTGCGCATTTTTGCACTGCAACAGAAGGCACCGCTTTGCGCATCCTGGAAAATGATAGCATATGCCATCATTCTCATTTACAAGTGTGAAAAATCAAATCTGAAGTGTGTGTGTTCTTCACAAAGCAAAACAAGTATGCGAGAGAATAAAAGAAGCTCAAAAACTTTCAACTTCCTCAGTCAACTCTTGTTGTATCAAAAATTCTAGTAAACTGACTTTCATCCTGTCTTTTCTTTTTCTTGTGCGCCTCCCCTGCTGTTGCATATATTTTCACTGCTCCTACTTGTACAACTACTATACTTACTCTGCAACCTTGTGCATTAAATGCTGAGTTTCAGCATTTCATACTGAGATATAATCAAATTTCCTTTCTCTGCGGATATCACCAAAAGAGGGGATGGGGTGAAGAGAGGGTGAATTTATGGATAACTGTTCATGATTTTTTAGGAGAAATTTATATAATTTTTCTCTTAGGGTTTAACATCAAACTCTTAAGAGTTTCTCTCTTAGGGTTTGGAAGGCTTTGAATTTAAGGTTAGAGAGAGTACACGGTTAAATAATTCAAACTTACATGAAAGTTGATGATGTTAGATAAAATGAATGTTTTTTAAAAACCTTTTAGCTTTATATGAAGCCTTAAATTTAGAGAATATTTGGAAAGTAGATATTCATTCCTTCATTTACTTTCCATATTTTTTCCTTTTTGTTTTGCATCTTCACTCCTTGTAAATTTCACCATCCTAGCTTCCCTTCACCTTTCCTTCCATTATCACTTTCACCTCCCCCAAGCATGAGAAGAGCAAGAATTGACAGAAAAATATATTTATAAATAATAATAATAATAATAATAATTTTAAATGAAGTAAAATTAAACACAAAGATGTTTGTTAAACTTTATTGCTTACTTTTTAAAAATCTCACATTCAATCTTTGTACAATCAATAAGAAGATAATACATCAAGTTGGAAGAAAAACAAGAAAAAAATAACAAAGTGAAAAAAGAAGAAAGCAATTCAAAAAATTCACCTAAAATTTAAAGTAGAAGCATGAAAAATGAAGTTTAATTTTTAAAAACACAAAAATAGTTGTTTAACCTTAACACCCACTTCACTAAAATCTCATCTTCAATATTAATACAATCAAATAAATGAAACATTCACATTGAAAGAGGGAGAAAAAAAACACATCAAATTAATAAACGAAGAAAAAATTTATGAAAAGAACCAAATAAACATTTTTTAAAACCTAAATTCTTACTCTTAAAATTAATATTAAAAATATAGTGCATTTTAAACCCAAAATTGGGTAGGACATAAGACCAAGAGGTGCCCAAGGAGGATGTTATACACCCCTTTACAAACTATTCAAGTGCAAAGGGGCCCATTTAGTGTGCTAGTAGTGGACCCCTCACCTCCATCAACAATAACATTCTCCAATGTCCTAGATTTCACAAACCCAACAAAAATTATCTATAATCACTTAGTTCAATTTCTTTCCCATCATTGTTTGCTCCTTTGTTATTGTACTTTGTGTGGACATATGTCTCCCCATGATTATTGGATTTGCAAACTTTGATATGTCCTATTAGTTGTAAGTTTAAAACATAGTGTGAGAATTGTATCTTTTATCGCATGTACAAGACACATACATGTGTAGGATGTAGTGCAAAAATGCAATATCTATCCACACAAAAACACACAAACTATGAAAACACAAAACTTGTGCAAATGTGAGATTCAATCATTTATTTGCAATTTGCTTGGCAAAATTCTAAGAAGAACCATGGTTTATATTGCTAATCAAGATTCCTACCTCTATAGACACAAATCAAAAAAACTTTCAAATTTTCCCAAATCTTGATTGCACAATGATTTGCTAGAACAAAATGTAAATGTACATTGCCAAGCATATCATCTAGGTTGCTCCAAAATTATTTCCAATTACACTACTTTTATAATTCATGACTTGACCCTCTCTATTCTTTTAGCATCATCAAGGTGAACATCCAATTTCATGAAATACAACATGACACTAGTTGCTTATGGATCATATGACTTTTGTTTTTTCTTGGGTACTAAATGAAATGCATAGCTTTCTGGGTGATGCATCCACATTAAACTTATCAAATTGCATGTCCATCTTTGTATATTCTTATCCAAAAGTACATACTTTATGTTTGTTCATTTGTTGTTTTATTTTTAAGAACAATTGGTTTTTGTTTTTAAACCTTTTTCTTTGTTGAAGTCTTTTTGTTGCACATGAAACATAAGACAATTATTTGAGTAAGGATTTTCTTCAATAGCTTGCAAGTCTTCCTAGTTGATAAAGCTCTAAGTTTTAAATATGAACACATCTTTCAAAGAACTTATACATTTCTTGTGAATATTATTCATTTTGAGACATGATTTTGTTTCAAATGGAATTGCAAAGCTATAAGTGGACTCTTTTGATATTCCATTGTAAATATCACCAAATGGGCAAAGAATGTCAAGATTTTTTTCACATATTTAGTTTTGAAATTATACTAAGATTTGTTTAGATATAATGGGTGATTAATACTCGGTTGGACTTTTATTTTCACTAAGTGCATCTTGGAATTGAAATCAAAGACTTTGATGTTTGGTAGTTGCATATGGGTGGATAACAACAATTTGACAACATCAATGCATCCACCAAGTCCATTCAATAGGGATGGTTTGCAAACCATGTTGACCTTCCAACTACAAGAGAACTCAACCTTCATTTGATGTTTTGCCATTGGGATATGAAACTCACTAACTAGTACCAAAAATATTAAGTGTTAATTAAAAGTAACAAAAGAAGTAGTGCTCAAAAAAATTCAAATGTTTTAATCAACTCATATTCAAATTTGAAAATTTCCTTGCAGAAAGATAGATGCACTTTCTCCATTCTTGATCTTCCCAAGCTCTTAGAAATTCATTTGCCAATGTTTCAAAACCTATCAAGAACTAATAGGTATGAAAGTTCTTTATTTCAATTACATATCTGTCATTTTGTTAATTGTTTTTCCAATTTTAAGTTACATTTTTAAAAATCTAAATAGTTTTTTATATTTCTTTCTTGCCTCACGAAGGAATGCTAGATAAATCACATAACAACGAGAAAATGCCAAAAGAATGGGCATGAAAATTTGTAAATATTTGACTTATGGTTCTAGCTTCTATTGTGCACAAATATTTTAAAACATAAAACATGATAATAGTGCAACATGTCTTGATAGACATGCATTTAACCCAACCAATGCATTAAAAACAAATTTTTTTAATATAAACATAATTGTTTTAGTTTGATTCATGGGCACAATGTATGCCTCTTTGATTTATTTATGCTTGCATGTCTTCTTGTAATTTCAATGATATGTGATTTCATGAGGATGTCACATACTATGGTAAATGTTAAGTTGGAAATTGTGATGGGTGTGCTGCAAAATAGGTAGTGCAAGACATCAATGTATTTCCATGATAGTGATATGTTTATTGCTTTAGAAGTAAATGACATGGTGTTACATTCATAAGGGTTGCAAATGTTATAATTCAATATCATGGCAACAAGCACAATTGGAGCAGCACAAGATCCTTTGTCACTTTGATAAGTATGCCACAAAAACGAAGTTTATTATGTCCTTCAAAAATGGAAAATCTTGTTTGGCCACATAAAGTTTTTGTCAAAGCAATTGTTGTGTGTTGAATAAGGGAGAGGAATTGGAATTTTAGTTGTTTTCAAAGTTTTATAACTTTAAACAATATTTGAAAGATTACATGTGAACATAAACAAGTAACATGTAGGTTGTGGTTAAAGCTCATTGACTTATAAGAAGTCTTTGGATTTTGTTTACAAATTTTCTTCAATTGTTATTATTTTAATGATTACCAATGGTATATCCTTTGATGATAGACCTTCGACTACTTCATTGGAACAAGATATGGCGAAAGAGAAAAAGAATTTGATAAAAAAATAATTGAAAAAAAAGTTGTATAAGTTATTGATTAATCATATGATCATGTTGTGCAATATGAGATTTCCAACTAATCCTCTATCTACTAAGGCCTTAAGACAATTATAATTATATTATAATTTGTGATGGGTTGTATTATCACTTTGATTATGATTGAGCTTACATATGATCCTAAATTTGAAGGCTCAATGGCATCATCCAAAATCATTATTATGTAGATCATAGTTAAATGTCCTTGTCAACTCAAGGATATAATATTTACAAGCTCTTGTGGTATGTAGTGCAACAATTAATCCTATTGAGATTTGAAGGTTATTTTTCATGCATGCAAAAAACACTCATAGTGTTTTCTTTCTTTCTTTTCAACCTCTTGATTTTTTTCCAAATTTCCTCGAATGCAACAAGCACAAAACTCTTTTCATGCAAAATAGGTTTGTGGTCAACCTTTTTGCTAGTTTCCCAAGGTCTTCTTTGAAGGCAAAAATTATTGCAATTTATAAAATTGAGAACAAAATGCAAATATTTCCCAAATGGTTGTTTGACACAACAAATTTAGTGTACTTGATTTTGGATAGAATAATTGGCAAAGGAGTGGTAAATGAAACCCATGGTGTTATCATCCCTTATGAATGTTCGATGAATTTCATGACGAGCAAACTATCTAGACCAAACTTCCCATGTGAATTCATGAAAGACACAATGAGAAATAACAAGTTTGGATGCATGAAAGTTCCAAGAGTTAAGAATGTTAAACATTGTCCTTAAGTACCACAATTGTTATGTCCCATCTCATAAGTATTGTCATAACATAATTTTTTATAAAGAGTGACACCCCTGCAAATTCAATCATACATTTGGTCCATTAAACAACACTCATACAATACAAGATGACTTGAAACTTCTCTTACAATTCACCATAAATAAACAAAAGGAGAAAAGTTGTTGAACCTTTAATTCTTCTTCCAGAAACATCCATTCAAAAAAAAAAAAGTGACCAAGTTCAATGTAGGTCAAGACATGAAAATGGGATGTTTGTGCTTCTTCAATGCAAAATGGCCATACATGAACAATAATATGTGTGTCATAAAATATCACAACATGATTCACAACAATGTTGTGAGACATGCATGGCATGGAATTGCAATGAAAACTTTCATCATTCATTGAATACTAGGTTATTGGCAAGGACAAAACACTATATAATGTTGTAGCAAATGACATGCTTCTTTCTTGCACAAGTAATGCAATAACACAAAGCACACGTGTGGGACATGGCATTGAGGAATTGGAAACCAAGAAGAGACTCCTTTATACTTATAGTTGATGTGCATAATCTATATAATAGATGACTTAAAAACTATGGTTTCTACACACAAAAGATCCCATGAGTGTCCATATGTGGGTAAATGAAAATTTAAAAATTATATTTACTACAATGAATATGGAGTATTGGACTTGAATTCCATTCTTAACAAAGATGTGCCATTCACAATTTGAATTCAAATGGAATGACAAATGCAAATGATGATCATAAATGCAAATAGGAAAAAGTGTCATGTGAAGTGACTTTGGAGACAAATGAGCAAAAGGTAATGAAATCAATTACAAAATGTTATGTTTAAATAATGTCCTATGTGCCTGACATTGTTTTACAAAATTACTCAATTAATGTCCTATTTGCATGACATTGTCTTGCAAAACTACTCATACGATGTCCTACTTGCATGACAATGTCTTACATACATGGTCAAAGAATGTTTTACTTTGCATGATAATGTCCTATTACACATTTCTTTTTGTGACATTCTAACCTACATTAAGGTTTGCCTTATGTAGTATCCTTTGTACACCCTCATGATCTTTGATGAATTGCAAAATTGGATCCCAATAGCATTCCTCATTACATGTCATGGCAAGGAGGAAGACATTACACCATGGTTGTGAAAGCTCAATCAAAGGCTATTTGAACAAGCATTCGAACATGAAACAGGTAGAAAATGTCTTTCAATATGGAAACAATTTCCACATGAGAATCATACTATTTTCAATGACAACCCCAAGATATATCACTTGAGTGTTCTACAACATCAACTATGTTTTGGATTAGTTGAGTTTTCTCAACCAACTATGCACCCGGCGACACTTTCTTTGCATCAAATTACTGCAACATTAGGAATCATAATCATGCACACCCTCTTCCAACCCCTCTAGGTTCATGCCATCGAAGGTAATTTGTTTAATGGTACTCCAACAACATGAGGTGCAGATAGGAACAAAAGTGTTTTAAGTATACAAATCACTGTACCCAAAATAACAAACTCTCCATATGGGGCGCACTTCTAAGAAACCTTATGTGAAGGCTGAAGGACAAACACTCTAATGGATACACACATTGTGGAAAGTGGGTTATTTCAGAAAACTCATCGGTGGATTCCAAAACTACCTCTGTGAAGTGGCAAGCAGGAGTGCAGCAGCATAGGAACCTGATCAAGCACACTCTTCCAAAGATTGCATTTCCTTGTAAAATTGCTAATCATCTGTTGTGTACAACAAAATGACAATGAAAGATCAGTTCATATACAGAATTAAAAAGTGACTATATTGTTTATAAAAACCATGTGTGGTTTTGTATGCTGATTTGGTTCAGTTCAACAGCATGTTATGCTTATGGAGGGCTGGGTTTTGGACATCATAGACATGAACGTTTGAATCAACATCAGAGAGACAATATATGCATGCATATTATTTTTCTAGCATGCACAACCTGGTACTACATTTCAAAGTCAAGTTGTCCATAGTCAATTCTAAACAGAGTATGTTCTTCAAAGGTCATACCCAAATCTCAATTTTGTCCCTGAAGTAGGAAATGCTCTTACATGTGTGATTGTCTTGTGGAGAGAACTCTGTGCAGGCGTCAACAATGGCATGCCAACTTCCAAGTGCAAAAATTTCGTCCATCTATATCCCAGTATACACACTGATTTTAGTAATCAACCAATGCTGTCAAAAGTACCAACATTGAGAACCTGTTATGGAAAGTCTAGTAGAACCACCTAAAGGCCCCCTCTCTTATGCAACACATTCCCTATCCCATTTAAATTCAAATCTGACGACTTACTTCATATACCGCAGCAAGGGCAACAGAGTGACTGTAACTCAAAAATTTCAGAGAGCTTGAGTCCTGTAGCTGATTCCACTTTCTTCATAAAAACTCCCAATCTGAATACACACCAGATCCACCAGCACACACTGCCCACAAAAAGAGGTTTCTCAAAAGATGAATGTACCATAACTTAGTCAATTCATCCAAGTACAGGAGTATGCTAGTGCACACTTACTATAGGTCTGATGGGAGAATGATTATCTCCTCCAAATACATGGTTAGCACATACTTGAACATTCCTGTGACCTCTGATGGTGTGGAACCAGACAGGCATAACAATATACTTCATAATCCCCATGCATTGATAGACATGAGATGGCCATCTGGACCTATGGCTCAATCCACCACAAATTGCTTGAATGCCTGTGGACAAGGGACCAATGCGCAAAAAGACCTCAATTGCCTGAGTGCCTTATCCTGTAATGCAAATATATGCCATGCATTTTTGACAGAGCAGACATCACTGACCACCCAACCAACCCTATTCAACAAAGAAAATAAACAGTTTAAAATTCCAAATGTAATCTGTCTCACAACAGGCAGGCAAATTCGTGGAAGGAGGAAAAATGATTTAGGGTCTAAACAATACTTATCCAAAGGAACCACCAACCCTGACAGTTTGATCACTTCGGTGAAACTTGTTAGATGCCAGAATTCAGGCTGGTCTCTAATTGCAACTGCAGTCCTACAAAGCTCATCTGCTCCAACTGCAATTGCTACACTACAAAGATTGGAAGCACAAAACTAAGATTAGGCTTTGAGCCTGAATGTTGTTGATCGAATGATGTCATCATCTGCATTCAACTTCTTCTGCAAGGCAAGCTGACTCTCGGGTTTTATCACATAGGTGAATAGCAGGTAAATGCCATCCAAGTATCTGCTAGAAACACCTCCCATGTTCCTTGTCTTTATGTTGTATGCAAGAGGCTGCATCCCTCTGTTGAACATCTCCACATCCAATCCTCCCCCAGAGATTATTGCCTGCCATACAAATTACCATAGTCAGCTGAACGTGGGTCCTGAGATCACATTCCATGCAGCATTTCCAGTGATCAAGTATGATGCAAATGCAGTTACTTGATCTTCTAGCAAGAGTAGTTTAAACTGTCATAAGCTACCCACATTTCTTGTTATTGTCCAGTTTATCAAGAGAGCCCACTATAGTTAGGTTTGCAACTGTAGAGAGCATCTGGCACAGCCTAGGGATGAATCAAACACAAAATATGAGTCACAAAACTGCTTTTGCTATTGGATTAATGCTTGATGCAACCAATAATCAATGCAATCTGGAAATAGATTTGTATTTCAGGGAGTGACATTTGGCCAAGCTTATGCCAACATCACCCATCATTAGCATGGTGATGGTGATGCTGTATCAGACCAAGAGGGGGAGGAATATGGACATGTAATTTACATCCCTGCCAGTGGGAAATATGTGTTTGTCATTTTTCTGCAAATTTGAAGGGATACTTGATCGTGAGACAATTTGTATCCTTGGTTTTCAGAGGAATGAAACCAGAGAGAATTGGTAAAAAAAACCGGTTCCAACAAGGAAAAAATATGTGACCATTTTCTTGGTGAAGGCTCAAGACCTTTTCTTTGCCTAGAAATCACACACATGATAAAATAGCTCACAGGCAGGGAAGACTTCTGGTGTGCGTGGCAAGTGCAGATGTTCTTATAGCACAAAGCACAACCAAAATTCTTTGTTGTGGTTGTGACGACAATGAAGAGAAATTGCACTGAAACTCTCTACTGAGCAATGGATAACTGGATTCAATCCATTGAGCTCGAACAAAGTGTGTGCGCAGTACTGTGATGGTACTTGTGTCCAGGAACGATGCAACGAGCTTTTTCTGCACATAGAGCTATGTGCCACATGTTCCAAGTAGAGTAAAAAGTGGAGAAGAACAACAGCAACAACCACATACCTCTTCATAGCGTTGAGTCAGCGCAAGCCGCTGATCCTCTGTCAAGTCAGGGCGCAAAACGGCCATTGTTTCATATCGCTGCAACCCGGGAGGATACTGTCGAATCTCCCGTTGTCCTATTCCAAGATCATCGCCGACTCCCTCCTCGTCCTCCTCCATACCTGTCCACGAGTCCTGAATGGCCACTGCTCTAGCAGATCCCAAAGCCGCCGCCGACGCCGTCGTCACCTCCTTCCTGGCCTGCTGCTGCTGCTGCTGCTGCTTCCCAGCATTGCACGTAACTCTCAACAATGGAAGCGCTCCAAAAACAGGAGATGATGATGCGGGAGAAACTGTGCGCTCTAGGCTACTACTCCCAGCTAAACCGCCACTCAATCCCACACATCCTTGAACCATCGCCATTCTTGGCAGAGCAACCGCCGCCGAAGCTGCGACCGCCGCAAACCCCATATCTCAAAACTCTCCGCTCCCCTCCCCTCCCCTCCCTCTCCCAACCCTTGTTGCCGTCTCTTCCCTTCCGCACGCCAAAAACTCCAATCCCGTCAAGTGATTCCGTCGAATGATTCAATTACAAAACCTTCATCTCTGTATTTTTTCTGCAAAATGGGAAGAAAAAAAAGAGAGAAGCAAACAGAAGAGAAGCGACGCAAGAAGACACAAGCGCCAGCAGCGCCGCGCAACCTCGCAAGGGGGGTGGGCAGGGGAGGCGGAAAGCGTCGAAGGAAGAAAGGATAATGCTTGCCACCTTATTATCCGAACCTAATAAGGTTCCCCAAGTAATAAGTTCAGTATTGTGTGGGGGAAAAAAAGGAAGAAAGGACTAATACTTGTCACCTTATTACTCAACTTAATAAGTTTCACTCTAGAGATCAGGCCACTAGGTACTATTGAAGTGGAGGAAAATAAGGAAGCAAGGCTAAAATGCTTGCCACCTTATTTCCCAAACCTAATAAGGTTCCTTAAGAGAGATAACTTCTTTGGTTGATATGAGGGAAAAATAGGAAGTAAGGACTAATACTTGCCACCTTATTGCTTGACCTAATAAGTTTCAGCAAGAGATTGGGCCAATAGTGTTGAAATTGTAGGAAAAACAAGCATTTCATTGTGTAATGGCTTTTGCCCAACCCAACTTTATATGAACCATGATCCATATTTTATTCCAAAGACCAACTCCTTACGAAGGAAATTTTTTTAAAATCTTTAAGAGTACAAAATTAATTAATTAATTAATTGTTTAGGAGGCATGTGCCAAAGCTTGCGAAGGTACTATAGTATATGGAATGCTTGGAATTTAAAATTTTGTAAAATTGAAATGTTTGAATTTCAATGTGTGAATACTAACTAAAAAGCTGAAAATTGAAAATTGTATGTGAAATGTTTGGAATTTGAAATTTTGAGCGTTAAAATGTTTGAATTGGGATGTGTGAATATCTCAAGTTGAAAATTAAAATTTGAAATTTTTATGTGAAGTGTTTCGAATTTGAAATTTTGAAAAAGTGAAATGTCTAAATTTGGATATGTGAATATTGAAAGTTGAAAATTGAAAACTAAAATTTGAAATCTCTTTGTGAAATGTCTGGAAGGAATATGAAATTTTGAAAATTGAAATGTCTAGATACTAAAAACTAAAATGTCTGAATACAAAAAAAAAATTGAAAATTGTAATGTCTGAATACTAAAAACTTACAAAAACACAAGAATGCTAAGGAAGTCCATCAAATTTAAGTAGGCAAAACTATTGATTATCAACCAACTGTAGTACATTTTGGCATTATTAATACAACTTGATGTTCATATGAATATTATGCTTATAGTGAAAACAAATTTAGCTCCACTTCAAGGGCTAAGAAGACAATGACATAATTCACATAAAATGTTGAAAATAGGGTCCAAATGCTGACACTCACACAAAATAATCTACAACTTCAGCCACTTGGTTTGCATCGACACTCAACACAACTTGATTCAATAGGATTTCGACAACCCCAGTCTAATAACATTTCAAGATAATCACGGGTGAGGAAATTCCAATGACATCATGCATCTTAGATCCAAAATAGAATATTTATGCAAGATTAGACATCTAAATTTGATGGAAGATTGGCTTTGGTTGCAACTATCAATTTGTCCTACTCCAAATGCATGTTGTATACTACCTATCATGTGACATGTTCACCTCACAACTTGGTGCATCAACATGGCAAATGCAAAAATTATGGTACAACACCAATTATGTTTCAGGGCATGAAAAAAGCCCTTCAAAGCATGAAATATTTGTAAACAACAAAACACAAAACCTAGGGTAAATATCAAAGTGTTGGAGCCCACTCCTCTTGCGCACACCTCCAAAAAATCTATTTATCTTCTGAATGTTGTGAATGTCATATTTTAAATAATGGGTATGTTTATTTCTTCTTTCAACAATGCAACTCTTCATGCATCATGGATTTTATGCCATAGTAGATAAAGGTTTATGGAAGCCACTACAATCTCATCAGATCTTTGTGTCCATTGGTTATTAATACTCCAAATACTTGCATAACTTTGAAGGAGCAGAAGAAGCTTAGCTTCCAAGGATGAAAAAATTATGAAAGAATAATAAGAGTAGGATAGGTTCTCACAATTCAGTCCAACATCAGGGTAGGTGAGGAGGGCGAGTTTGTTTGGATCACCACACACGACCATTGAGATTGCCCTTGAGGCAATAGGGACATAATACTTTTATTTGGAGGAGAACCAACAAAAAAAGTTAGTACATCTACATCATTAATTGGACATCTTTGTGGTAGAGTGCAAGATTCAATGTTCCTTGACTTGTTTCTTTTCTTGTTCAATTGCACATAATGTGTAATTCTACCCTGGTTCAAAAAGAGCAATAAGGGAGCATGCATGCCATTCAAACCCCATGCATCGAAGATGGTTGATTTTTTACCTTCTATATTTGAAAAAACAAGGAAAAAAAGAAAGAGGTGCAAGCTTCAACCCTACTAATGGCAAGATGAAATGAAGAATACATAGTGAACTATATATTGCAACAAAGGATGCGCAGTCAATAAAAAGTTTTTAAAGTACTAACCCTATTAACACAACGATGTGCCTACTAATAAACATCACATCTACTATTGCACACCATTCATTTTGTCCCATGGCCTCCTCACATTGTGTAGTGGTGAGTACTTGTAATAACAAAAACTAGGAAAAGATTTCTTGTTTACCAATTAAAACCACATGATTCGGTGGTGACTTTTCACCCTAATAGAGCTTCCACATTTCGAAACATATGGTGGTCATTTTCCTACTACCATAACAACAATAATGCAATTATTGAACACCTTCACCAAGGTCTTAACCCCAAGTATACCCACGTGGTTTTGAGTGACCACCCATTTTCCAAAAGATTTGTATGTTGGCTAATTTTGTTGTACATGATTAAAAAAAAAGATCAAGAGGGCACAAACATTCACTTGATGAGCCATTCAAATTCCTTTCTTTATCAGAACAACCATAATTTAGTCCATGCATGCCCATGCATGATTCCCCATGTCCCCATCATTAAACGCCATGTTTCAAAATGTATGATTAACATTCCATCTAGAAGAAAAGTAACACAACCTAAAAGGTCAATTGTGGGGAGTGAATATTAATGAGATGTTTATATTTCAAAATTAGCCAAAACATTGAAAATTGTTTCAAATGATGATTGTTTTCCCCAAACCCTAAATCCCTAAACCCTAAATCCACCCCTATGTTTCATTGTAATGGGTGTGAGAAAATCATGAGGAAAATGTTGGTTGTATTGAATATTAAACCAATTGTCCAATATTGTGTCAAATTTGTTTACAATGGTATGTTTATTAATAGATAAGCCAAGTAATAAATGGATTGTCGTCCCTCCTATCAACAAAGTTGAGTTTTCAATGTATGTTGTAATGTGAAGTTTTTGTCATTTTTCGTTTTGAAAAAATATTATTGGATAACTTTGATGATTTTTTTTAACCTATATATGTAGCACCCCATACATATTGCAATAGGTCATTAGTGGAATTAATTTTCAATGAATTTTTCAAATGCATAAATTAAAATTTTATTAAGTTATTTTTTCAATGAATTAAAAAAAAAAGGATATTAATGATTAGGCATAGTTGTAATCAAGGGCCACATGTTTCCTATAAATACAAAAGGATTGTGTTTTCATTTGGACTTCAAGTAATTTATGTAGTTCAAGTTGTTGTGATTTATGATCTACATGTGGCAAGGTTGTTTTTTGAACAATATAAAGATATAATTATAATGGTGTCAATGAATGATGAAGTTGTAACAATGATACATAAAAAAAAAAATCTAATTAATTTTTTTGCAAATGATTCAATGTATGATTCTGTTGTTTATTATCATTTTTTAGACAAGAGCTAGCATCTTTGAAAAATTTCAACTTTTAAAGGTTTTTTTTATGGCATGGAAAGTTTTTAATAACATCACAATTGAATTTAAATTGTAGTAGTTTTTTTAGAAATGTTGTGATCTTAACATGGGTGTGCGACCAACTCTTAAAAAGGATAACAAAATGTCCTTGGGATGAAAGATGCTTCTAAGTGAAAACATGAACCATGACTAAAACCAAGAGCTTATGATCAAGGGAGCGTAGGAAAAACTCCTAGGACTCAACCACACTCTCACATGTTGTGAAAATGCAAACAAATGAATCCCAAGCACTCCCAAGTGAAAATCACTTTGAAAGATAGAACTTTGAAATGTCCCAAATACTTGGGACAAAAATGAAAAGAATAATTGTGATCCAAATTAGGCGTTCAACATATCATTTGAAAGTTGTTGAAATGAAAATATCAAAACTGGGCTTGCATTTTTAATTTGAACTCGTGAATTAAGAACTATGGTTAAAAAATGGTTTGAAATCAAACTAACAAATTGACTTTTGACCATTAAAAATCCATAAAACATGGTTCAAAGGACTTGTGGTTGGAACATGCAACACAACATTGGAAAGGTCTTGACAAGAGCTATAAGATGGTGAGGTTTCATGTTCAAAAGAACTCATTTTGAAGGATTTAAAATGTCTCAAAGTTTTGGGGCATTACATGCCCTAGTTTTGGTAATCCATTTTGGGATTCCCATGAGTTTTTTCCATTTCAACTTAACCTCCAATGGGGAATTCTAGGACAATCACATTCCACATATGAAACCCCCAACAGGGAATGCAAGGACAAACACATCAACAATTAAAATAATTAAAAAAGTATGAAGGGGAAGAAAAAGACTATTTAATGGTGTCGTTGTGCAATCCAAAAATATCTATGTGAGACTATTGAATCTTGAAACTAATATCAATACTAACCTTTCTACAAATGTCTCTAGAAATCTTATGTTGATTGATGGTTTTCCAAGTTGCCATGATAACTTCCATAGTGGAAAACTAGGTTTGTTGAAGAATCTTTTGGTTAAAATATTCATCGTCAAATGTGGCTAGTCATAGAATATACTATAAGGGAGGAAATGGTGATTCATCGCAAGTCTAGGTCATGTGAGTTCTAGGTGAGTCCATGACCAAACTTGGTTCCAAATGCATAAATCACTTTTTATTTTAATTAGTGTATTTTCACATGTTCACAAGGTTAATTTGAAAAGCTCATCCTAGTCCCATTATAGACCTTTCGCATGCCCCTTTAATGCTTACTTGCAAAGACCTAAGCAACATGCCCAAGAAATTTAAGTCTTTCACGTCGCATTTTATTGGGAAGTTCGATACCTTGTGACAAGCCCTTGAGGTTGACATGTCAAGAAAATTATTGTAAAAAAAAAGAAATGTAATGGTTGAAAACGGAGGAATTCATGTTCAAGTGTTACAAAGGGAATTGATTGACAAGCTTGCACAATGATGACGAGTACAACTAAAAAAAACTTACATGATTTACACTTATGAGCCTCGCAAGCCAAAATTACAAAACAAATGACAACTTATAATAGAAAAAAAAAATAATCATGAAACAAAGGAACCAAGAAACAAAACAAAAATGATCATGAAACTTAGGAGCCAAAAATGAAATACAATCCAAAGACCATGAAACAAAGGAGCCCATTGCAAAAGACAAAAAAAGATTGAAAGCCAAGGACCCAAGAATGAAAAAAAAACAAAAATTAAAAAACACAAAGGAACCTAAAGGAGGAAGCAAAGAAGATTGACAAACATAAAGGAGCCCAAAATAAGAGACAAGAAAATTCAAGAAATAAAGATGAACATAGCAAGAAACAACAAGAAGATAATGGCAATGATAGAGAATGAGGGAATATTGAACCACATACCACCCATTATTTCATTTGGTCACGAGATTGGTACAATGTTTGATTATTGTTGATTGGGTCCAATTAACTAATTACTAATCAATAATCACCTCCAACATGATGTTTAATTGTTTTGTCTAGTTTGGGGAATAACATTGTTCGGTATCAAATCTTGACATTTAATTATCAGTCAACATTAGCAACCTCCAAATTTTACACATTGATTTGTTTGGTCATATGAACCAACATTGTTCAATTATTAATATTGTCACAGATCTTAACATCCAGTTGTTAGTGAATGACAACCTCCAAAATTTTAGCCAATGTTTTGTCTAGTTACAAGGATTGGTGTTCCTTTGTTACCAATACATTTTGGGCTTTAATAATAGTTAATGATAACCTTTAGTGGTTGACTCCCTATATAAGAACATATTTTGGGTTTTGCAACTTTCCTTTATCACTATGTATTAAAAATGACGTTTACAATTAATGAATATTGAGTTGTTAAACCCATGTCGTTTCACCAATTTAGTTACAAATAATATATAGTTACAAAGCCCATTCATCCTATTAATTAAGATTTAATTTTTTTTGTTATAATATTGAAATTCCATGTCATCATTAACCTTGGTTTAACATGTAAAATGCATGCCATGTCAACCTAATCGTTTTACTCAACTAAAAGTTACAAAAAACGCCTTGATAGATGGATCACATGTGTTAAAAATATATTAGCACATGTTTAATTATGAGTCATCACACATGAACAAAAGTCAACTTAACTTAACTTAAATAGCCTAGCCAAAGGTCAACCTAGCTTAGTCTAACTAACCTAGGCTAGGTGGCGTAAGTTAAAAACAACCTTAGCCTCCTAGACTAGGTTCGTAACTTTGGCCAATTGATTTAGGTATCTTAAGTTGTAAGAACAAGGATTTGAACTTGTCACTTCCATTTTGGGGTTCAAGTCTTCATCCATTGCACTATCACATTTTTTTATACTAAGTCTATTAAACATAAAATTTTAAAGATCAAAATTTTAAACCTCAAATAAAATTAGGCCACCCTGAATTAACATTGATCAGCCCACATACTACTTAGGTCAACCGAAGCCTCCTTAAGTTGACTTAGGATGAACTAGGTCAACCTAGACTACTTATAAGCCTAACCTAGGTTAACTTAAGCCTCTTTAGGCTAAAAATAAATTAACTTAATCTAGCCTAGCTAGGACTATTTAGGCTTTAGGCTAGACTTAGATTAAGCTAGGTTAGACTTAAACTAAACTAGGCTAGACCTAGGCTAATATATGGTAGACTTAAATAAAATTACGTTAATTAAGTTAGACACAAATTAAATTAGTCTAAACATGGTGAAACATAATTACTTTAAATATTTTTGATTAAAAAAATCACCTAGGCTGAACATGGTTAAATTAGTATACAAATTAAACTAAACACAATTAGTTAAACTAAACATGGTTTCACAAACATAAATAAGGCTAAACACAATTACTTTGACTAAACATTGCTAAACATTTCAAAACACAATTATTTCAACAAAACATGGCTAAACACCTTTAAACACAATTATTTAGGTTAATAATAGTTGAATTTTTTAAAAAATGGTTAAATTAATATTTTAAAATATATATTGATTTAGTCAAAACATGGGTAGATTAACATAAATGAAAATAAATATAATTTTTATGTTAAACATTATTAAACAATGATAAATTAAATTAAATTTGAATATTGAGGGTAAATTTGGTTGAATTTGGAAAAATTAAGATGAAGTTCACTATTCATAAAGTAATACATGATTAAATATGGTTAAATTGTGATAAAATTATAAACTACATTGAGATATTTGAAATAAATTTAACTAATAAAATGAGTGGTCCTATCACATGCACAAAAACAACCAACTTTACGAGATTTCCTAAATCAAGACAACACCAAGGGCACGTGTAATCCCAAATCCAAATCATGGAATAAGAAAAATAAGAACATGAACACAACAAATGTAAAACAAGATTTCAACAAGATTATATTACAATAACAAAATAAAAACAAAATAAGGTTATGATAAGAAAACGTACCTAAAATTAGTGTTGAATAATTTAAGGCAATGGGAAATTTTATCCCTATTTATACCTATTGGGCACCTAGTTCAAAGAATTTTTTCAAAAAACTTCCAACCTACATGTGCCCCATGTGCGCCCATGTGCGAATTATGACTAAATTAAAACTTAACTAATAGTGAATTGAAAGTTAATTAAAAATTAATTGTAAGTGAATTAAAAGTTGATTAAAAGTATATTATGACTTAATTAAGAGCGAACTAAAATAACTAACATTTAACTAGAAGTTAATTAAAAATGAACTAGAACTAAAACTAAACTAGGAGTGAGGTATAAGTTATGGATGAACATTCAAATGAATGAACTCCATGACGTTGACATCCTTGGTAGTTGCATTAGTCATAAGGTTGACTACTAGTTGTTCAACACATTTTTAGTCATTTTCTTAATCATGTTAAACATTGTAATTGCATAGGACAAGTCATAAAAGACATGTTTTCGCATTATGAAGATTTTTTACTAATCAATGAATGTAATTTTTATTGAAATTAATGTCATGAATCATTAGGTTGATTACTAGTAATTAAAGACATGTTTAGTCATTTTTTAATCATGTTAGACATTGTAGTTACATAGGATAAGTTGTAAATGACATGTTTTTGCATTATGAACATTTTTAACCAATCAATAAATGCAATTTTATTAAAATTAATGTTATGAATCATGAGGTTGATTACTAATTGTAACACTTTGTCAATACATGGCATGCCACATCATCATCAATACAAATTAAATCATATTAGTTGTTATTAATCATAAAAATAAATGGTAATTTTAAATCTTTAATTTTAAATCAATGAACTATATTAATATAAATTATATATATATACACCCCAAAAATGAAAAAGTTGTCATATTGACTATAGTTGTAAAATTATGATGCCACATGGCATTTTGATGTCATTTACAACAACATAGTAATTTTTGTGATCAAATAGTTGTAAACATTGTCAAAAAATACAATTGTCATTTTTTAAACCGGTCATAAAACCCAATATGTGTTGTTGTGTTATAATGTCCACTACTAGGTAGTTTATGTTTACTAA
>Ga0209208_10004777_pt1 | contig 19055 bp, 13 predicted proteins | sample S1TSphfallax_3_FD_187694 | JGI IMG/M metagenome (GOLD analysis project Ga0209208, IMG submission 187694) | Host-associated microbial communities from peat moss isolated from Minnesota, USA - S1T2_Fd - Sphagnum fallax MG (SPAdes) (version 2) | ecosystem: Host-associated > Plants > Peat moss >... | reverse complement strand
AAAGTACCTGGAGGGGAATTTAGGTATAGTTAAACTTGAGAAAAAACGTCAAAGGTGAATCCTGGATTGAGAAGATCCAGAAAAGTTTCTCTGCCCTAATTTAGGTGAAAAAATTTGGGAACAATGGTAGAAAACATATTAAGATACCACTTACTTAGTAAATTACCTCCCTCGCACTGTCATTGCCACAATTTTAAATGTTACCGACTCTATGAATGCCAACTCCTCAGACACACTGTTGACGGTTCCCACTGGGCAATTACAAATTTCCGAATTACCTTCTCCAAAGGGGGATATACATGATTTGCCAATTTATCTTTCCCTAGTGATTCCAACCTATAAGGAGCGCGACAATATCCAGAATGTAATCAGGATCTTGAGCCAGTTGTTGGAGGAAGCTGTCCTAGGAGATTATGAACTAATTATAGTAGACGACGATAGCCCGGACCGGACTTGGGAAGTAGCACAGTCCTTGATGGGAGAGTATCCCAAGTTACGGGTGATGCGACGACAAGTAGAACGGGGACTTTCCTCAGCGGTAATTCGCGGGTGGCAATGCGCGAGGGGGAGGGTACTAGGGGTAATCGATGGTGATTTGCAACATCCACCGGAGGTACTACCCGAGCTGTTACGTGGCATTGAGGGGGGTGCAGATTTAGCAGTGGCCAGTCGGCATATCGAGGGAGGGGGGGTCAGTAGTTGGAGTGTGATCAGGCGTTTATTGTCCCGTGGTGCTCAGGTGTTGGGACTAATTATCCTCCCAGGGGTGTTGGGGAGAGTGTCGGACCCCATGAGTGGTTACTTTATGGTGCGTCGCAGTGCCATTGCTGGGGTAATACTAAATCCAGTGGGGTATAAAATAATTTTAGAAGTAATTGGCCGGGGTAGGGTAGGGGACATTGCCGAAGTGGGTTATGTCTTCTGTGAACGGCAAGAGGGGGAAAGTAAGGTGACATGGAAACAGTATGTGGAGTACATCCATCACCTGATCCGATTGCGGTTGTCCACAGGTCGGCTAGGAAGATTAAGTCGGAAAATTAACTTCCCCCTGGGTCGCTTCCTGCGTTTTGGGTTGGTGGGGTTGAGTGGAGTATTTATTGATATGACATTGCTGTATTTACTCAGTGACCCCACAACTTTAGGTTGGCCCCTGACTTTGAGTAAGATAATTGCTGGGGAGATTGCGATTTTCAACAACTTCCTCTGGAATGATGCTTGGACCTTTGCCGATGTCACCATGAAGCAGCGTGGCTTACGGCAACGGCTGAAACGGTTGTTGAAGTTTAACCTGATCTGCCTAGCGGGGTTGATGATTAATGTCCTGGTGTTGAGGTTGGTATTTGAATACGTGATCCCCAACCGCTACATCGCCAACTTGATTGCCATCGCTGTTGCTACCATCTGGAACTTCTGGGTGAACTTAAAACTCAGTTGGCGAGTGACACAAGTAAGATAGTGATCTATTTACTTCTGTGGTTCTTGGCAGGCCTTGCCATCCGTCTAGTTAACTTGACGGGTAAACCTCCGTGGACGGATGAATTTTCCACCCTGGTATTCAGTTTAGGTAATAGTTTTCTTTCAGTCCCCCTGGATCAAGTAATTACTCCAGATACCCTCCTGCAACCCCTGTGTCCCCAACCCACTGCCACTATCCAGGATGTATGGACACATCTGCGTCAGGAAACTAACCATCCCCCCCTTTACTTTATCCTTGCCCACTGGTGGATGGGGTTATTTCCCACCCAGGGAGGTTTAGCCTCTTTGTGGGGAGCGCGATCGCTGGCTGTGGTATTTGGTGCCCTCTCGGTCCCCGCTATCTATGGCCTAGGCTGGTTGGGTTTTCGTTCCTCCCTAGTTGGTCATTTAGCAGCAGCGATGATGGCAGTCTCCCCCTACGCCATCTTTCTGGCACAGGAAGCTCGCCATTACACCTTAGGAATTTTGTGGGTGATTGCCTCCCTGGGTTGCCTGGTAGTTAGCACCCGTCACATCCAAAATGGGACCCAACTACCCTCCTGGTTAGTTATTTGTTGGGTTGTGGTTAATGCTTTGGGGATGGCTACCCATTACTTCTTTGCTCTCACCCTGGGAACAGAGGCTTTGGTCTTGATATTTCTAGTGCGGAAATACCCCCTTTCTCCCTGTTGGCAGGGAACCTGTGCTGTTGCCATTAGTACCTTTGTGGTGGGGAGTGCATGGCTACCAGTTTTTTTCCAGAATATCTATGGTAGTCAACTCACTGACTGGATACAGTATCACCCCAGGGGACTGGCTTGGTTCAACCCCATCTTTCAAGCCTTCGGTGCCTGGGTGACAATGCTCTACTTGCTACCACTGGAGTCCCCACAAAGAGCGATCGTCCTGGTCTCCGGTCTGGTGATGCTGGTATTTATTATCTGGGCAGCCCCTATCCTCGTCTATGGGTTGAGAGTGCAGCTGCGACGACCAAAAAACCGGCTCATCACCCAGGTATTTGGGGGGGTAGTGGGGGGAGCATTGGTTTTATTCTCAATCATTACCTACCTTTTCGGCATTGACTTGACACGGGGGGCACGCTATAACTTCGTGTACTTTCCCGCAGTCATAGTCTTACTGGGTGCCAGTCTAGCAGGTTGCTGGTATATGCCAGTGGGTAGATGGGGACTCAAGGGGAAAAAAGCTGTAGTTTTAGTTTGGTTGATGGGATTTCTCAGTGCTTTGACGGTAGTGTGTAATCTGGGGTATCAAAAGTACTACCGACCAGATTTGTTGGTCCAGCTAATTCAACAAACGTCCCCCGTCCCCATCCTCATTGCCACTACTCAGACAACCCATGTCCAAGTTGGGGAGATGATGGGAGTCGCCTGGGAATTGAAAAGGCCCGATTCCCGATTCCTCCTCGTTCACCAAGATGGGTCCCTAGAGCATGCCTTAGCAGGGTTGTCCAGACCTCTTGATTTATGGTTAGTTAATTTCCATGCCCCTGTAGTAGCCACAGGATGTCTCCCTGATACCCAACCTCCAGCGGCAATCAACGGTTATGAGTATCAGCTTTACCATTGTCATCAGATGGGTCGAGATCCTGCTAGGAAGTAGTAGATTGGGATCTCCTGATTGAGAATAGGTAAGTACTTGAACAATTTTTGTTCGGTTACTTAGATTATCTAACATGAATAAATATACTTAATTTAAGTATGGAATTAAGTTCTAATAGATGAAAACTCTAAAATCTCCTATGGGTATCCACTCTACTATTGTAATATTCCATAATAAACCGTAAACAAAGTTTACACATATACTGTGAGAGAAATTCAGGTCTTTTAAGTAATTCCTTAAATAAAAGATAACCAAAGTGTAGTTGTTCCTTAATTTTGCTTTCTGATACCATTCCGATTGTTGGATTCAGCAGCAAAATGTATTGTGTAACACAATACTAATTTATGCAGAATTGAACACCTTTGCATATTTATACATCAACTCAAATGATTAGCACCAACCATAAACGAAAGTTTCTAGGACTAACATCCGCTGTTAGCGCCGCTATGTTCGGGTTGTTCCAACCTGCGGTGGTCTTCGCAACAACAGCCGCTAACGACAACAACACCACGACCCCCATTAAACACGTGATCGTTATTGTCGGTGAAAACCGTACCTTCGATCATCTGTTTGCTACTTATGTACCGAAGACTGGCACAATATCAAACATGCTATCCAAGGGCATTATTAACGCCGATGGTACACCTGGTCCCAACTACTCATTAGCGACTCAATACTCCGCTAGTGACACAACGATCTTTTCCAACAGCCCCACCACCAACAAAACCGCATATACCAGTACCAATACCAGTACCAGTAACCCATTACCATTACCAAAGACTGGTGGTCCCTCAACTGCTAGTGACACCAACCCACCTCCTTTTGCAACCTTACAAGGTATTACAAATCTCAGCAACGCTTATAACGCTAATAATCTCCCCTACGTACCATCATCGGATCTCGGTCTCCTACTGACTGGTGCCACTGGCATCGCTAGCGGCACAGATACCCGCATCCTTAACGTCAATAACTTGCCACCTGGACCATTCCAACTTTCACCAGGGGTAACCGATGATGACTACGCAGCTAGTCCTGTACACCGCTTCTATCAGATGTGGCAACAGACAGACTGCAACACAAGCTATGCCACTGCAGGTAATCCCAGTGGTTGCAAGAGTGACCTCTTTGCTTGGGTTGAGAGGACCGTTTCCACTGGCGGCAACGGAAACCCCATAGGATCATTTAGTGGTGAGGGTAGCACTGCCCTTGGTTTCTACAACGTCCAAAATGGGGATATAGCCTACTTCAAATCCCTAGCTGACAACTACACAATTGCCGACAACTACCACCAACCGATTATGGGTGGAACTGGCGCTAATTCAATCATGCTGGGCACAGCTGACCCTCTCTGGTACAGCGATGGTAACGGCAACGCAACAGTACCTCCAAGTACTTGGATTGAAAATCCTGATCCCCAAACTGGGACAAATAACTACTACACCCAAGACGGTTACTCTGGTGGTAGTTTCATTAACTGTTCTGGCGAGACCGTGTCAGGGAATACGACAACTACACCAGGTATTGCGGCAATTACAAATTATCTAACTTCAATCAGTATCAGCCCCAACTGCGCTGCTGGCCATTACTACCTCGTCAATAACTACGACCCTGGCTATTATGGTGATGGCTCAGTTGACTCAAGTAGTAATGCTACCTGGGGTGTAGCCAATGGTGGCTTTGTTATCCCCCCCTCATCAGTCCCCACCATTGCAGATAAATTGTACGCTAACGGCATCTCCTGGTCATACTACGGTGAAGGCTGGAACGCATACAAAGCAAATCCTAACGCTCCAACCGACGTTTATTGCAACATCTGTAACCCCTTCCTCTATTCCACAGCGGTGATGACTAACGCCGCCCAGCGGGCGAATTTGAAGGACACATCAGATTTTGATACTGATATTGCTAATAACACCCTACCTGCTGTTTCTTATATTAAGCCAGGCGGTTTACTAGACGGGCATCCTGCCAGTTCCAAAGTAACCCTGTTTGAAGCCTTAGTTCAGCGAGTAATTACAACAGTTCAAGCTAATTCTAACTACGCGGGAAATACAGCGATCCTGATCACAGTTGATGAGGGTGGTGGCTACTACGATTCTGGCTACATCCAACCCCTCGACTTCTTTGGGGACGGTACAAGAATTCCTCTGATTGTGGTGTCACCCTACTCCACAGGCGGTCGCGTGGTTCATACCTACTACGACCATGACTCCGTTGTCAAGTTCATAGAAGCAAATTGGCGACTCTCAACCCTTTCTAGCCGCAGCCGGGACAACTACCCCAACCCCGTAGTTGGTGCAGGTAGAGGTGCAAGCCCCTACGTCCCAGTCAATACTCCGGCCATTGGTAACTTGATGAATATGTTCCAGTTTCCGACAGGTACAAACCCACCTGCAGACTAAGCTACAGCCTGATGGGAGTATGTCATTGGTAATGAGGTGGTTGAAAGCCCGTAAGTAGAGCGTTTTAAGCCATAAGTATAAATACTCCTATGTATTTGTGACATCCTCCCCAGTCTGATAATTCCCAAACGGAACAGCCCCCGGATCTGGAGGTGATTCCCTTGACAACAAAACGAAATTAGAGGAGTGAGTGATGAAAAAACATAACTTGGCAATAACGATCGCTTCCCTGGCCGTAAGCGTTGCCGTTCTGAGTCCTAAATCCGCCAGTGCTGTAACCATTACCGTTGACTTTACTGCTGATCCCACAACTGGTTCATTGGCAGGTGATGTATTTACAGGTTCCTTTTCCTACGATAATTCCACCGTTACCCCTACTGGCTCATCAACAGCAACAGCAACAGCTTTCACCTTTGACTTTCCCTCTACTAGTTCTCCCTACACTTCTCCCGACACACTCTCATCAGGACTGGTGGACGCAGCTACCCTAGACTTTACCAACGGAGTCTTGACTAGCTTTGAATTTGCTGATGCTGCCGGAACTAATCCTGTAGGCACCAGTGACCCAAGTTTCGTGGTCAGTGAAGGAGAGGGAATACCAACATTCTTATATGGGTATGATCCTGTCTCAGGTGAAAACTATTCCGACCCTGCTACTGGTAGTTGTCCAGATGCCTTAGGTGCTTGCAACGATGCCCAGGGATCGGGTACTACTTCTCTTGTTCCTGAACCAGAAAACTTGGCTGGGGTTCTGACTGCCATTGCCTTGGGCTTTGTCATCAAGCGCAAGTTATCTAAAAAAGTAGAAGCTTAATGCACTAGTTTGCAATAAACCCTTAGACGCAGGCTAAAGGTTTTCTTTTAGTCTGCGTTTGTGTAACCACAAGATCAATAGTGTTGGATATGAAGATTAACAAAACTGCTTTGGTGTTAGGAATCGCTAGTTTAAGCTGGATATTGGGTTGTAGTTCCCAAGTTCTAGCTGCAAGTTTTATTTGTACCGACTTTGATGATCCTAAGGGAGTTGGAGTTACCTATGGCAATGGTATCAACGATAATAACCAGATTGTGGGCTACTACCTGAGTAAGGGGCAGATTCATGGTTTCCTCGATACCAAGGGTAAATTTACTGATATTGATGACCCCCAGGCAGCAGGAAAAACATACGCTCAGGGCATCAACAATGCTGGTGAAATTGTTGGTTACTATTTTGATGCTAAGGGTAAAACCCATGGGTTTCTATACAAGAAGGGCGAATTTACGAATATTGATGACCCTGAGGGAATAGGAAGCAGCTATGCTACTGCCATCAACAATAAGGGTGAGATCGTTGGTTACTATACTGATAGTAAAGGCCATGTGCATGGTTTCCTAGAGAAAAATGGCCAATTTACTAACATTGATAATCCCCAGGGATCAGGATACACTTATGTCACTGGCATCAACGATCAGGGTGATGTCGTCGGCTATTACTATGGTATTAGGAGCGAGCATGGGTTTTTAGCGACTCATGGCGTATTTACTAACACTGATGATCCTCAGGGTCCACAAAAAAGTTATGCTGCTGGCATCAACAATAAGGGTGAGATTGTCGGTTACTATTTTGATCATGACGGCGCGATCCATGGATTCATAGACAATCATGGCGCATTCGCTGACATTGATGATGTTAATGCCCTGGGAGGGACTTTTGCCACTGGCATCAATAATAGTGGTAAGATAGCAGGCTATTATTCAGATATGCCTTATACTCTTGACCCCCACGGGTTTCTGGCAACACAACACCCTGACAAAAAATAATTGCCAAAGGTATTGATTATGCTGAGGAATCTTGGTCTTACTGCTACACTAACCCTCACAATAGCAGGAGTTGCCCGTGGCCAAACCCCGTTACCCAAAGCCCCTGAGTCTGAGCAACCCCTGTGTTACTTCCAGACAGCAGACGGCACAGTCATAAATCTGGACAATCTGTGTGCCCAATCGGTACAGAAAAATACCAATTTGAAGCAGTCTAATGCCAATTCTGTCGATCAGCCGCATGGCTTCCACCATTACGCAGAGTTCAGAACTCGGGAACTACGGGGAGAATATTAATTAGACATCTCCGAAAATGAGCCTGAAACCCTGATGCAGCAAGACGCAGATATTAATTGTCGGAGATGTCTATTAGGTAATTAGGGAGAAGGTGAGCAGAGATCGGGGGAGAGATAGACCTGTTCTCTTCTTAACCTACTCCTCTTTTGTCAGTCCAGGAAGAAAAAATAAGTCCCTAATTTTGAAATCCAGACCGACTCAAGGTTTCAATATTTTATTTCTAACCAAAAAGTCCAAATATTAATAAATCGCTCAAAGCTTTGGTAAATAAGGGTTTCAGTTTTTGACCTGGCAATAGCTGACAGAAGAGGACTAGTCGTGTCCCACCAAAAGAACACTCATGAATGTAAGATAGAGTGTGATAGGAAGAATAAATTATTGGTGAACCCTCCCCCTGTAGACATCCACAAAATACTTCACGGTGGATAGCCATATATCCTGCGGATTAATAGAACTATCCTCTAAGGCGTTGATTAAGAAAAAATAATTGGCAAAAGTGTTGATTATGCTGAAAAATCTTGGTCTTACTGCTGCCCTAATTCTGTCAATGGTAGGAATCGTCCGGGGCCAAACCGTGTCACCAAACGCCCCGAAGTCTGAGCAACCTCTGTGTTACTTCCAAACAGCAAATGGCAGGGTCATTAATCTAGAAAATCTATGTGCCCAAACGACCCAGACAAATACGAATTCCCAGCAGTCTGATGCCAATAATTGGAATCAGCATCGTCGGCACCACTACCATCAAGACTAAAAAGAGTTCAGAAATTAATCCAAAGGGGTAGGGAGCAGGGGAAAAATTGATCTATTTTTTTCTCAACCTACTCCCATCACCCCAAAATCCTAACTTAGCTATACCGCCAATATCGTGTCACATTTTTGTCAACACCTCTTTGCGGGAATAGATGAGTAACTAACTTAGGTAAAATATGATGAAACAAGTATTAAGTTAGGTCCATACAGCCTGTGAAGCTATTTGTATACCACACTCCAGAATTGACCCCCACAGATCAAACACCAGAATGCGCGATCGCCATTGATGTTCTCAGAGCCACAAGCACAATGGCCACAGTTTTAGCCATTGGGGGTGAAGCTGTCCAAGTCTTCAGTGATTTAGACTTGCTCATCAAAGTCAGCGAAAAATGGCCCCCAGAAAAACGGCTCCGGGCTGGGGAACGGGGTGGGGCAAAAGTTATCGGCTTTGAATTGGGTAACTCTCCCCTAGATTGCACAGCAGAATTGGTACAGGGACGGCGGTTATTTATTAGCACTACCAATGGTACCCGTGCCTTGGAACGGGTACAAAATGCCTCCATTGTCTTAGCCGCAGCCTTAATTAACCGTGCTGCAGTGGTAAACTTTCTCCTAGAAAAACAGCCAGAAACAGTGTGGCTAGTTGGTTCAGGTTGGGAAGGTAGTTTTTCCCTAGAAGATACTGTATGCGCTGGAGCTATCGTTCATAGTATTTGCCAACAAACTAACTCATCCCTAGATGACCTGGTTGGTAATGATGAAGTTATAGGAGCAATCGCCCTTTATTCCCAGTGGCAGGATAATTTGTTGGGTCTACTTCACCAAGCTAGTCATGGTAAGCGGCTGCTACGTTTGGCATGCTCAGAAGACCTCAAATATTGTGCTAAAATTGATAGTCTAGATATCGTACCAATGCAGACAGAACCGGGCGTTTTAAAAAGTAATAGCGGTTAATTGATGCAAGTGACTACAAGCAATACATCTTTCTTTGTTGTATTACAAGCAACTTTTGGATGTTTGGGATGAAGATTTTGCCCAACTATTAGCTGACACGGGTGATACTGGCTTCAATCAGGCGATCATAGCCAGCAAGAAAAGCTTAAAGAGGTGGATATCTTGGTTAGATGACCAGTCCGAGAATTGATGAAACAAGGTATAATTCCTCAAAACACAATTTTGTGCATGAAGTCTTGTGGGGTAAAGGGTTCAGAATTAACACACCAGAGCCAGTCCAGTAGAATCATTCTCAACGAAAAATGGTTGTTTCCGGGCTTCCTCTCCAACCATTTACAAGCTGAAACCTACTTATTTCGTTCTACTGGACCGATGCTCTAGGATCTCAATCCCATTTGTACCCGCCAGAGGGTATTATAAATTCCCTCCTGTGTGAGTAGTTCTTCATGTCGTCCCCACTCTACTAGTTTTCCCTGCTCCATAACGTAAATACAATCAGCGTTACGAACTGTGGAGAGACGATGGGCAATAGCTAGGGTAGTACGATTTTGGGTAATCCGTTCTAGCGATCGCTGGATTGCTGCTTCGGTTTCGTTATCCACCGCTGAGGTGGCTTCATCAAGGATGAGAATTGGTGGATTTCTTAATATAGCTCGGGCGATTGCTAGACGTTGCCGTTGTCCCCCAGACAATTTCTGTCCTCGTTCCCCCACAATCGTGTCGTACTGTTGGGGGAGTTCCATGATAAAGTCGTGAGCTTCAGCAAGCTTAGCAGCAGCAACTATATCTGCAAAACTAGCATTAAAACTACCGTAGCTGATATTCTCTGCGGCAGTACCGTGGAAGAGGAATACATCCTGACTTACCCAGCCAATAGCTTGACGCAAGTCCCCAAGATTTAGTTCGCGCAAATCTAGGCCATCTAGGGTGATGCTACCAGACTGGATTTCATACAGCCGCAACAGTAGCTTAACTAAAGTACTTTTACCAGAGCCAGTGGAACCGACAATGGCAACGGTTTTACCAGCCGGAATATGCAAAGAGAGATTCTGAATCACCGGCAGGCGATCATGGTAGGCAAAGGTGACATCCCGCAATTCTAACTCACCACGCACAAACTCCACTGGTAAATGCTTGGTTCCCGGATGGATGGTGATCGGGGTATCAAGTAAATTAAATACTCGTGTAGTCGAAGCCATCGCCCGCTGATATTGGTCTAAAGTCTCCCCTAGCCGTGTTAATGGCCAGAGCAACCGCTGGATGAGGAAGACTAAGACACTGTAAGTACCTATGGATATGTGGCCTTTGGCTGCCTCTATGCCTCCAAAGAGTAGTAAGGCTGTGAATCCTAGGAGGATGAGGTTCCGAATTAGGGGGATAAAGGCGGAAGAAAGAGCGATGGCTCGGAAATTACTTTGGCGATAAGCCTTGCTTTCCCGTTCTATCCGCTTAGCCTCGTACTCCTCAGCTGTGAAGCTTTTGATTGTGGTAATCCCAGAGAGGTTATTTGCCAGTTGTCCATTGAGCAAGGCAACTTTCTCCCTCACCTCCCTATATCGGGGAGCAAGGAATCCCTGGAAGGAAATTGAACCCCAGAGGATGAAGGGCATGGGTAGCATTGCCATCCACGCTACACTAGGAGCGCAGATAAAGAAAGCGCCACCAATGATTACCACAGTTGCTACGGCCTGAATAATTTCATTGGCTCCAAAGTCGAGGAATCGCTCTAGCTGATTGATATCGTCGCTCAGGATGGATATCAACCCACCGGTAGAGCGTTCTTCAAAATAAGCCAGTTCTAGCTCTTGGATATGACGGTAGGCATCTAGACGCAGGTCGTGTTCAATATTTTGGGAGAGATTCCGCCACAATACGGAATAAGCATACTGAAAAACTGATTCTAGTATCCAGAGAATGCAGGTCAGTCCAGAGAGAATCAAGAATTGCCCAAAAATACTTTTAATTCCCAATTGAGCAATGAGGGAGTCTTGCCGCTTTACTAATACATCCACCGCAGCACCAATTAAGGCAGGTGGAGCGAGGTCAAAGATTTTATTGAGGATCGAACAGATAGTCGCTTGCCAAACTTGCGAGCGGTAGTTGTTCCCGTAATTGCTCAGACGTTTGAGAGGATGCACGGACTGGCGAGGCATAGTGTGGATGTGGGTGGAGAATTTACCAGTTTCGATTCCCACTATTCTACAAGTAGAAAGGCGAGTTAAGATAGGTTAAGGCTCAATACTCCTTGGATCAGGAAAGAAATTCAGCTAAGACCGTTGAAATATCCTTGTCTATGATGAGTATAAAGGGGTCCGAAATTAAAGGTGTCCCCCTAGTCAGGAGAACACCTTGGATTAGTCAAGGATGATGAGTAACTAACCGTTAATAGCAGGAGCTGGAACTGCGGCTAAGTCCAGAGGGAAGTTGTGAGCATTGCGCTCGTGCATTACTTCCATCCCCAAGTTTGCCCGGTTGATAATGTCAGCCCAGGTGTTGATAACGCGACCTTGGGAGTCAATTACTGATTGGTTGAAGTTGAACCCGTTCAAGTTGAACGCCATTGTGCTCACACCCAGTGCTGTGAACCAGATGCCGATGACAGGCCAAGCAGCGAGGAAGAAGTGCAAGGAACGGCTGTTGTTGAAGGATGCGTATTGGAAGATTAAGCGACCGAAGTAACCGTGGGCAGCAACGATGTTGTAGGTTTCCTCTTCTTGTCCGAACTTATAACCGTAGTTTTGAGATTCATTCTCAGTTGTCTCACGTACCAAGGAAGAAGTTACCAGAGAACCATGCATCGCACTGAACAATGAACCACCGAACACACCAGCTACACCGAGCATGTGGAAGGGGTGCATCAGGATGTTATGCTCCGCTTGGAACACAATCATGAAGTTGAATGTACCGGAGATTCCCAGTGGCATCCCGTCGGAGAATGAACCTTGTCCTATGGGGTAAACCAGGAATACTGCTGTGGCTGCTGCTACAGGTGCTGAGAACGCTAGGCAAATCCAAGGACGCATTCCTAAGCGGTAGGATAGTTCCCACTCCCTTCCTAGGTAGCAGAATACTCCAATTAAGAAGTGGAAGATTACTAACTGGTAAGGACCACCGTTGTACAGCCACTCATCTAATGATGCTGCTTCCCAAATTGGGTAGAAGTGTAATCCAATGGCGTTGGACGAAGGAACCACTGCACCGGAGATGATGTTGTTTCCATACATCAGAGAACCTGCTACTGGTTCACGGATACCATCAATGTCTACTGGTGGTGCAGCGATGAAGGCGATGATGAAGCAGGTGGTGGCAGCTAGAAGGGTTGGGATCATTAATACGCCGAACCAGCCGATGTATAGGCGGTTGTTGGTGTTGGTAATCCAGTTGCAGAATTGCTCCCAGATGTTAGCGCTTTGCCGCTGTTGTAGGGTTGTTGTCATGGTTTTATGATTGCGGTTGCGTTTTTGTGGACGCCGGAATAATGTTTGATAACAGTTTTAATATTAAGGTGATTGTTTCAGTTTGTAAAGAAGTATAACGAAATATTTACTTAACTATCTCATAAGTATAGCTTATGACTTAAAGTTTCTTCGAGACCCCACTGCATAAGAAACTACAGGACCTGCCAACAAGTCTTCATCTCAATAGGCAGTTCTTACAGGAGGGAAAAGAAGAAACAGTGCCGAAACTTCTATCTCCCGGTTCACTCATTTTTTTCGGAGTTGAAAGAATTGCCAAAAAATATACGAAATGTAGGTTTGATAAGGGTTTTCGTGATTTACCTTGAAACTATTAACTTACTCTTAAAACTCTATTTTCAGGTGCCCAATGGAAGCGATCGCTCCACCATTGGATCAAGTGTAAATTGCAGTACACTTGCACTATAATCAAAAACCCTGATTAAATTGTTCGGCTTTTTTATAACTCGATTTAAAATAGGCGAACGGGGAGTTCTATGGCAGAAGTTTGATTAAAGTTCTGTCTCCTGCCTCCTTCATTTGACCTAGTTTGAGAAGAAGTAAATAAGTAACCGAACAGAAATATTTACAAACTAATATCTAGTCTTATCCAGATTGGATAAAGGATTCCAGCAAGAGAGTTTGTGTAATTAATTCTGTTCAAGTACTCTAAGATGTAAGGAATTTTAGATTTTGTAAGGCAGTGGCTCTCCATGAGTGACTGCTGTACCCTGTTAGTGCGTAGCGTCTTCGTGCCCTGCGGGAAGCGAGCTACGCGTAGTGTCTGAAGGAGATACCCACAGGGGGTTTTAGATTGGGGGACAATAAATCAATCTCTCCTTCAGCTCCTCTGCTCCCTGCCTGTTGTCCGCTATTCTGGTTTAATCCGATTTAGTTGGGAGAGAAAATATTGCGTTACTAAAGTGGGTTGTTCTGCTTGCATCAGCGATCGCACTACTGCTACTCGTGTAGCTCCGGCGTCAATGACGTGGTTAATATTATTAGCATCAATGCCACCAATGGCAAACCAGGGAATAGGGCAATTATTGGACACGTAGGTGATATATTCTAGACCTATCGCCGCCTTACCTACCTTAGTTGGCGTTTCATAAACTGGCCCTACACCTATATAATCTGCGCCTTCAGCCAGCGCTCCTTGCATTTCGGCTAGATTTGTGGTGGAGCGACCGATCAACCGTTGGGTACCGAGTAATTGGCGAGCAACAGCAATGGGTAGATCCTGTTGTCCTAAATGCACACCATCAGCATCTACCGCTAAAGCCAGATCTACGCGGTCGTTGATAATAAACAGCGCTCCGTAGGCATGGCACAACTGCCTTAGTTTTATAGCTTGTTCTAGACGCACAGTATCATTGGCGGTTTTCTCACGATACTGTAGGAGTGTCAGTCCACCCCTGAGGGCTGCTTCTACCACATCTAAGAGCGTATCAATCGGGGAAGTCACAAGATACAAATGCGATCGCCACAGCTGCTGATGGCGTTGATAGCCCATCAAATTACTTTCGAGGGTATAAACCCGATAGCGCATCTGCTTAGATGCCGTCCCTAGATTTAGGTGGTAAAGCTTGCCATATTCTTCTATGACTCGCAGTGCTTCCTGGACACGGCAGAAATTAGCTTGCAACAAGGATGTAATACTAGTCCGTTGTTCTTCCTGGGGATGGGTTAAATCAGTACCAGGATCGCCTAGCGTATCTCGCGCCGTCCGCAATTCAGGAGTGTGCCAGCTACCTACCTCTTGACGCAGATGCTTACATTCCTTAGCTAACTGAGTATTATTCAGTCCAAACCGACACCATTCTTCAATAATTCGCAAGCCCTCACGAGCACGGTCTAAATTAGCATCTAAAATGCGGTAGACAACTTGCTGCTTTTGGCTATATGGCTCTACCATCACAACAGTCCTAATGATTTACTTCCGCCACGCTGTACTAATACTTATAAGATGAAAGATATGACTTTAAACTCTCCTCAATTAATAGTCATCAATTTTTGCCAAACTTCTCCTGATCCTATTTTCCCATTTTTCGCTAGTTACTAAATTAATTTGTATTAAAAATAGCTAATTGGTCAAGTTGCGTGTAACATTATCAACATAATTTCCTCTGAGAGGGAAAAATGTATTTTTGATTTTAGGGAGTCGAATAAAATTTATGTTACCTCTTGAGCTTCATAAGTACCACAGGGCAAATTTTCTGTTATCTCCCAGATTGAGTTTTACTGCTGTTTTCGGAGTAGTTGGCATGGTACTGCTTGAAACAAACCTTAGTCCTGCCATTGCCCAGATTCCAATATCTCAGGTTAATATGCTATTCGTTAACCCTAGTGTTGGTAATGACAAAGTAGGTAATGGGAGTAAAAATGCTCCCCTCAAGACCATTACTCAAGCCTTACAATTAGCCCAACCTAACACTGTGATTATCCTCACCCCTGGCAGTTACAACACTAAGACTGGAGAGATATTTCCGCTGATCCTCAAACCAGGTGTTTCTATTCAAGGGAGTATTGAGAACAAAGGCACAGGTATAATTATTACTGGAGGCGGCCAGTACCTTAGTCGCAGTTTTGGCAGTGAAAACGTGACTATTGTTAGTGCCAACCAAGCAGGGTTAAGTGGAGTAACGGTTACAAATACCAACACCCGTGGTTATGGCTTATTAATTGAATCTAGTAATCCCATAGTCCAAGATAATACCTTTACCAATAATACTCAGGATGGCATATTAGTTGCTGGTAATGCTAACCCGACGATTAGCAAGAACTATTTCCTTGAAAATGGGGCTAATGGTATTACAATTGCTGGTACCTCTCAGCCTCAGGTACGGGGAAATATCTTTCAACAGACTGGATTTGGCATTAATATTACTCAAGATGCTTCCCCGATGGTTGTAGGCAATCAAATTGAAGGTAACAGATCAGGGATTATCGTACAAGCTAAGGCTCACCCCATTTTGCGGCAGAACCTAATCCAGGGTAGCAGAGAAGATGGACTTGTCGCCATTGCCCATGCAGTCCCCGATTTGGGTAATTCCTCTGAACCTGGAGGTAATGAATTTCTCAACAATACTCGTTATGATATCAACGCCAAAGCCGCTAAGGAATTGATTACTGCTGCGGGAAATAACCTGAATCAAACCCGCATTGTTGGTCGAGTAGATGTTGAAGGCACGACAGTACCCATTGTCTCCAGATACCAAAGTCTTCCTCTGCCCAAGCTCTCGGTCTTAAAAATGCCTGAAATTCAAAACCCGCCAACGGACAGAGAGCTTGTCTTTTCATCTGAAACTTCCCAGACCATACCACCAAGCCCATCCCAATTTAATTATGTCAAGGTCAAACCCGATAACCATGGAGCTACTCCACCACTAGGGCTAATGGCAGATGATACTAGGACAATTGAATTTACCGCACCTCAAGCCCCACCACTCAGAAGGAAGACTTACAGAACTCATAGCCGGGTTTCAACATCCGGTGTACGCTATCGTGTGGTGATCCCAATTACAAATGAGAAACAGCGGGACCTAGTGCGATCGGTTGTCCCCGACGCTTTTACCACAGTTTGGCAAGGGCGGACAGTCATGCAAGCGGGGGTTTATAGTAGTAGAGCTAAAGCTAGTGTCATGTTAAGAAAGCTCAACCGCAAAGGTTTAAAAGCCGTTATTACCCCATTCAATTAGACATTGGGGTGTACTGCATCTGGAATAGCAACGCACCCTTTTCTCTAGTTATGGGAGTCCAACCAACTTAGCACTGAGTTCCCACAAACGCCCTGCCTTGTCGTCATCACTTGCTTCTGGTGAAACTTCCTGAACGAAAGACTTACCATCTTTCCGCTGTCTGTTTCCCCAGCTCCAATATGTCCCAGATTGGCTATATGCAGGATCGGCAACCACCATTGCCACTCTTTCCCCGGCTAATTCTTCAGATACAAACCCCCCGGTGATGTACCTCTGGAACAGTGGGAAGAGTTTCTGAAATAGGGGGTAGTGGTTACGGAACAGAGCCGTTGTCGCCACGCAACCTGGATAGAGCGAACTGAAGGTAATACCTGTTGACTGATGATAAAGCCTATGTAATTCCCGCATTGTTAGTACATTGCAGACCTTACTATCCTTATAGGCTTTGACAGGCTCAAACTTCTTACCATCAATCATGGTGATCGGCGCTTGAAACCCCTCAGCCAAGCCCTGAAGATCACCTAAATCTGGACGTGGTGGAATTTTGCCCCCCAGCTCCTTAGGATTGTGGGTGACAGTTCCCAAAATTACCAACCGCCGATCCGCTGCTGGGGAGTGCTTTAGATCCTCTAGTAGGAGGTTACATAACAGAAAGTGTCCTAAGTGATTGGTAGCAACAGTTAACTCAAATCCCTCTGGACTCCGCAAGGGTTCTTTGAGTAGAGGCATATAAATTGCTGCGTTACACACTAAGGCATCTAAGGGCCTACTAATTGCTCGAAAGTTCTTGACAAAATCCTTAACACTGTCCAAGGAGGCTAGGTCAAGATGCAAGATTGTGTAGTTTTTCTGGGTTATACCTACAGTTTTGGCCGCTGTTTGTGCCTTCTCTAAATCTCTACAGGCCATCACTACATGCCATTGCCACTTTTCGGCAAGATATCTAGCAGCTTGTAACCCGACTCCAGAGGAGGCACCAGTGATCACAACCGTTGATTTCTGATGTTGTTCCATTCTGTTGACTGTGACAATTTTGAATTGGGGATTGGGGATTAGGAACTAGGGATTATTCATCCCCCGCTCCTTTGATTACCCTATCTCCCATCATGTTCTCACAGTAGTGGACAAGGGATCTGACCTAGGCGTTGAGTTTTTGAAAACTTTCTCCCCTGAAAATCAACAGAGATCCCGTCTGGCAATACACATCAAAGATAATGCGCCCTCTGGTGAATTGGAATCAATGCCAGACAACCATTGACTGAAGCGATATTTTAAGTCAGACTGACCATATTTACCCTGCAGCGTCTCTGCTCCCACATTATGGTTATGGGGGTAGACCTTGACGCTAAAGCCTAGAGGCTCTAAAGCTCGGTAATAAAGTTCTGGAGATACCCCACGACCAGGTCGATGATGTATTTCGCTGGCAATCATTGCATCATGTTCGTCTTGGGGCATAAACTGACCCAGAGAGAGCAAGCGATATAGTGGTACCCGATTTTTGTACAAAAGCATCCCTAAACCTTTCCAGTTCCACGCTGTATACTGCGCGTCGTGGTCAGTAACTAGTAATCCATGAGGACGAACTAAACGACCTGCCAGTGCTAACACCCTATCCATATCTTCAAAATGATGTAAAGAGCCATTGATAATCACTAAATCGGCAAATCCTTCGATAAATGGTAGATTATGGGCATCTGCCAAGATGGGTGTGTAGCCTATTTTCTCGGCCATTTTTAGACTATTGAGGCAAATATCGACACCAATCAATAGTCGAGGTGAACCACCGAGATTTGCAAAAACATTACCAGGACCACAACCAATATCAACAATGATTTTGTCATGCCAACTACCTGTTGCTTTCTGCCAGCGTTCTTTGAAAATATGATCTCGATGACAATAATTGAAGTAGCCTTTTAACCATTGGGTATTGTTGTAGTAGTTCTGGTTTGCTTTGATAGCTGCACTGGGATGAGGAATATGGCAAATAGGGATACTTCCCAGTTCCCAATCAACTAAAGCATTTTGGGCAATATAGGGCTTCAAGACAGGTGTTGTGGTAATCTTCATCTTGGAGTTGTATAGGATAATCAAAAAAGTAGTAAAAGTCGCAGTTTGGTATGTAGCTAATTATGCAAACAACAAATTTATAATTTTCGTTGTAAATAGGATTACAAAACTAATCCAAAATAATCCGGGCTAAATATTAAACATCCAGGCTGTAAGAGCACAAATTTACTTAAAATCTCGAGTTGAAGAACCGTCATGTATTGAGGTGTTGTAAGAGGGTGTTTGAAAAGTCCTTCAGCGTAGATTTTACTACCCCAGCCTCTGAGAAGCGGGTACGAGAGAATAGGGGTTTTGGGGTTTGCGATGCAGAAACTGCGGCTACGCCAACGCCGCCCTGAGTTGCACTTGAGGCTCAATCTGACCCTTTTCAAACATCATCTAAGTTAAATTAATACTAGTTATAATTTAACCGCCAATATTTGACCGAACAATGGCAGTTTAGGTTCTTAAGGACAAAACTTAAGGACGTGTCAGGTACCAATTTGCTAAAGCTAATACTGCCATTGGATTTAGGGCTGTCAAAATAAAATGTTGATAGTAACAGTAAATTCTTTGACGCT
>Ga0209208_10004776_pt1 | contig 19057 bp, 12 predicted proteins | sample S1TSphfallax_3_FD_187694 | JGI IMG/M metagenome (GOLD analysis project Ga0209208, IMG submission 187694) | Host-associated microbial communities from peat moss isolated from Minnesota, USA - S1T2_Fd - Sphagnum fallax MG (SPAdes) (version 2) | ecosystem: Host-associated > Plants > Peat moss >... | reverse complement strand
TGTTGCTTTCGCGGGTTTGTTTGTTTGTTTGTTTGTTTGTAACTCCAGTTGTGCGAACTCCGAACTCGTGGCCCCCGAAAATTCTGCTAAAATACCGACTGTTTGGTCACCATCCGGGAAGGGAAGAAGGTCCTTAATGCCAGGAACAACGATTTCGTCTCTGTTCGGTTTCCCGTTTTGGTTCGAGATTTCCGACTCGGAATATGATCACGAGTCTTTTGTTTTCCTTTCCTGGAAAACGTCGACGAAGACCCGAAGAAAGTTTTCTCCCGGATTCTACGGTAGCCGTGTTCTTCTCCTCCTCCATATTTACCTTGTCGCACTTTTCATCTGTCTCCTCAGAACTCGACTTCGCGTTGACAGGCCTTTCTTTCCCAGTGCTTTTTATTTTCACAACTAGTGAAAGCGGAGGAAGCATAATCTTCTTTGGAAAATCTGAGCAGACCAGGAAGCATAATCTTCTTTGGAAAATCCGAACAGACCAGGAAGCAGAATTATCTTTGGAAAATCTGAGTGGAATAGGAAGCATAATCTTTGGAAAATTTGAACATCTACCTGCAGGAAGCAGGATCTGTGGAAAAATCTGAGCTGACCTGCAGAAGAAGCATCATAATCTTTTGTAGAATCTGAGCAGACCTGCAGGAAGATGTTAGTCTTTCGTGGATTGACAGTCTCTGAGAATGGAGCATGTTTTCCGTTCTTAGACATTTTGACGTGATAAGAAAACCGCGATCTTAGATTTCTTTAGGAGAGGTTAGAAAATCCTTTGCTGTTTTAAAGCTTCGCAGCGTCTCTAGAGAGAGAGTTTTTTTCTGGAGCTTTTCATAGTCATAAGCTCCCCCCGCCGTAGTCAATAGAGCTCTGACGCCGCCGTATCACCTGGAAGTTTCTCTGTTTTCTACTTTCGAAATCCGTATTCGACTGCAGTTGTCGACGAAGAGGCCGAGTTTGACCTTCCAATATGTCTTTCTTTGCGACAACTTCGGCCTCTAGAGAAGCGATGTTGACGAAGAAGCGGTCGCTGGAGAGAGATCATGCCTCTAGAGATGGCATGTCGGACGAGAAAAGGCAGCGGCCCACACTTGCCAAGTCTGTACTCTCCAAACCTCTCCCTCAATTTTGAAGCATATTTCCTCACTCTCACAGCTCCTTCTAGTTCGCTGATCTGACGGGGGTTTTCAGGACCTTGTTGTTGCCGTTATTTCTCCATTATCTTTTTCCTAGGGTAAATGGTGCAGGGGTGCTCAAAGTTTGACTGCACTGTGATATCTGCTCAGCTTCTGTCGTAGGGATTGTTGCCGAGTTGCAACACATGAGATTGATTCCTGCTTCCATTATTGTTGTTACAGTGAAATCGTGGAAGCAGTGAAGATGGACAGTCTTCAGAAACTGTGCTCAACACTTGAACTTGATATGTGTTCAGCTTCTGTAGTGGAGATTGTTCCCGAATTGCACATTACAGAAAAAAAAAGTTGGCAGTACACATGAGATTGATTCCTGCTTCCATTTTTTGTTGTTTCAGTGATATTGTGGAAGCAGTGAAGATGGACAGTCTTCAGAAACTGTGCTCAACCCTTGAACCTCTACTGCGGAGGGTGGTAAGTTGTGCATTACCGTTTTTTTACATTCTCTTGTGCTGCTGCAGTGAAAGCTTCCCGTTAGGACTCTTGGGGATCTCAAGAAACCTTATATGCAGGATCAGGAGTAGGGTTTTGTTTTCAATTGGTCTGTAATTTACATTTGTGGTTGACAATCTCCAGGTGGGAGAAGAGGTTGAACGTGCATTAGCAAAGTTTGTGCCACCTAAAGCAGGGTTCAGGTAATGATAAAACCCATCAGGCATTCCTATGCTGTCTCTTCCTTGTGTCTCTAGGAGTATTGGGCCTTCTCTGTGTTTTTTGTGAAGTTGTCTGTATCAGGGGAAAGAGCTTGGTAATTTGGATATGGGAGATTTTGTGACAAATCTATTGTTGACTTCATGCATGGTGCAGGTCATCCCCCAAAAGGATACAAGGGCCTGACCAGCGAAATTTGCGGCTGCAGTTCAGGAACAAGTTAGCTCTGCCTCTATTCACAGGAAGCAAAGTAGAGGGAGAACATGGAACTGCAATTCATGTCATGTTGCTGGATGCCAGCACAAGCCAGGTTGTAACTGCAGGTCCAGAATCATCTGCAAAATTGGATGTGGTTGTCTTGGAGGGTGATTTTGCAGTTGATGATGAAGAAAACTGGAAGCAGGTAGACTTTGAGAATGCTATGGTCAGGGAAAGAGATGGCAAGAGACCACTGCTTACTGGAGAACTGTCTGTCACATTAAAAGATGGGGTGGGAACACTCGGGGACTTAACATTCACAGACAATTCCAGTTGGATCCGCAGTCGCAAGTTCCGGTTGGCAGTTAAAGTCTGTTCAGGATTTTGTGAGGGCCTACGAATTAGGGAAGCAAAGACTGAGGCATTCATTGTGAAAGATCATCGTGGAGAATGTAAGTGTACCAGTGGCATCAGTCAACTGTTGAGTTTCAAGAAATGATCTTGTGCTATGAAACTATAGGTTAAAAAATTGGGTCCAAGGGGTCTACTGTATGTCTATGGCAACTGTTAAGTCAGAGAAAAAAAGTTGTTTCTGTGTCAAGCAACAACAGAGGCTTGCCATCAGATCAAATCCGCTTAAGACTATTGAATATCACCCCTTCTTGAGCTGCAGTTACAGCAATTTTGTTAACTGGACACTGGGTTTGTCTTCAGGGTCAATGTCAACAAGCACTGCCTTTTAATCTCGAAATCATGGAGCTAAAGATAGTAGAGGAATTAGAGGCACCTCAATCCTAAGTTTGAGCAAAACCCTAGTTGTTTTAGGATGAAGTTTCTGAGTAGCTATTGGACCTTGCAGGTGTGTCATAGAACTGAGTTAGTTGTAATAGGCACATAGAGTGAGGAAACTATTTGTTGTACAGCTGGCATAGGTCTGGAATTAGTGATGGCTGATCTTGTGTCTGTCATGTTTATGGGTCCAGTGTACAAGAAGCATTATCCACCAGCACTCAATGATGAGGTGTGGCGCTTGGACAAGATTGGGAAGGACGGTGCTTTTCATAAGCGCCTTAACCAAGATAAGATTATGACAGTTGAGGACTTCCTGCGTCTGGTGGTCATGGATCCTCAAAGGCTGCGCAATGTAATGATATCCACAACTTCCTGTTCAGCATCCTTCTTGGCTATGGATCTTATTTATGACATGGATTTTTTTTGATAGTTTGTACATAATTTTCATCTGCATTTTCATAAGGACCATGGAATCAGTTCCTTGAAGTTAGTGGTGGTTACAATTGTGCAATTTTTTGGGGTGTTGGCAATAGATACTGGGGAATGGAATGTCAAACAAGATGTGGGAGGGAACTGTAGAGCATGCTAAGACATGTGTGCTAAGTGGGAAGCTATATGTTTACTATGCTGATGAAAAGCAAAACATTGGTGTCATTTTCAACAACATCTTCCAACTGATGGGGCTCATTGCTGAGGGCTCCTATATGTCAGTTGACTCTCTTTCAGACAGTGAGAAGGTAAGTGACATTTCTCTGGGTTGCTTATTTTCATTCATAGTTTGCTTGGGTTGTAGCAGTTTTTGTTATCCATGTTTCCGTGCACTTTTGAGGTTTTAATTGGTGTATCAAATTCTCTCTTCTCCTTTCTGCAGGTGTACGTGGACAAGCTGGTGAAAGTAGCCTATGAAAACTGGGAAAATGTAGTAGAATATGATGGAGAGGCTCTGGTCGGGGTGAAACCCCCCCCAGTACTCAAGGGAACAGACATCAAAACAGTAGATCCAGTCACAACTTCAGTTGCAAATCCCCTTCTGCTGCAATCTCATGGTTCTAATCACCAATTGACACTTAGTCAGTTACTGCAACCAGAACTAACTCCCTTAGAGCGGTGGCCACCCACATCATCAGCTGGTTAGTACCCTCTGCAGCCAAACACTCTATCCCAATCCAATTCATCAGTCTACAGTTTGCCATACTTCAGATTGACTTTAGAGTTGAATATCAAGAGTACTCTACATTGCTGAAGTCCCTTTGTTGTAGGAATTTGTACTCTTTTTCACCTGTTTGTCAAAATTTTCCATGTGAACTCCTGTGGTGATTTTCATGGAGATAGTAACATTGTAGGAATTTGAAGCTGATTGGCCATGTATCCATAATTATGCAGGCAATGGAGCAGGGATGCCTCAATATGATCCAAACTCATTGGCTACCCGAGCATATGGTCAATTAACTCAGATTCCAGATCCCAATCAGAACATCTTAATGGGTTCTGAACTTCAAATCAACAGCAATATGGAGTCAAGGCACCAGTCTTTTGTTTCTAGCTCTTCTCAACAAAACTATAATGGCAATGTTGGCATGACGGGGTTGGCCTTGGGACTTCCAAAAAGTAGCCTAACTGCCTCAAGCCCAGCATTTTCAGCTGGAGATGCTGGTATGGCTCCTGATATGATGAATCCTTCATCTGGGGGAATTGAATGGCAGTCTCATGTCCAGGATAACTATGCACAAAATTTTTCACTTGAAGAACTGCCCAGCGAAGATGAACTGCGTGCTAGGAGCTTGGAGTTCCTTGAAAATGAGGATATGCACACGCAGATTCAGCAGCTGTTGCGAATGTTCAGTACAGTGGAGGCCCCTTTGGCAGATTACAATTTATCAGGCTCGCGATATGGGGGACCTACTGCAGGGTCACAGGAAACCCGAGCAAATGGCAAGGCCTTTGTTGGGTGGTTGAAACTGAAGGCCGCAGTACGTTGGGGAATATTTGTTCGCAAGCAGGCAGCTGCAAGGCGAGCACAGCTGGAAGAGGTTGAGGATGACTGAGTTGACCCTCTTCCAGAGCTGGTTAGTTATTGATGTCTTGACAAGATATTCACACAATATTTGCACCGACTTCTGTGACACAAACATGACCTGCTGAAGCCGTTGGTGAGATATCACATACTCTCATGTGATTTAGACGAATGGTTTTAGTGATTTTGTAACGTACATGGCATGATGTGATGTGCAGTTTCACCAAATCTTTTACATGAACAAATGGAAGCATGACAGTAGCTCCCAAATGACATTAGGTTGCATTTGGCAACAAACTATTCATTCTTGGCTTGCTGCTGCAACTTATGCAGTTGCCTTTGATAGGAAGTCCAGTGGTAGTACCATCTTCAGAGGTATTTCCAGTTTTCTGTAGATTCTAATTTCCCTCTTCATCACAGTTTCACAACAAATTAACATCACAGGTCATTACACAAAATTTGTTACATTCTGTAGATGTTGATCACAGTTCGTTATGCAAAATTTGTTACCGTATGTCGACATTGAAGTCCTTGAAAAGGTGTAAAATTTGGGTGACATATTGTTGGTGGAAAATGGAAATCAAAGAAACTCAAACAAGTGACAATTTAGTGTCAAAATGTGTTTTTTCATGTGTCTATAGGTATGACATTAGCAGATGTTGAATAGTTTCATATCATCCATGAAAATATGAATGACATATTCATATAGATACAATATAAATGCCAATTGAAGCAAATATGACATAACTCTTCCATAAATGTATGTTTCCTCTCTATATTGAATTGTGCATACATCGCTATAAACTTTATGTGTGTTTTAAAGTTGGGTTCAATTGAATTCAACAATTAAGAACAGCTCCCCAACCAACAACAAAATGGCCTCCAATTTAGAAATTTGAAGGAATTTGAAGCTTTAAGAGCAACTCCACCCTTACTCCACTCTTACCCTTATTTGGGCCTCCAACAAAAATTCTCCCATCCAAGTTGGCTGAAAGAGTTGGTTCCCGGCCCCACTCATAAACATGAAAATTGAATAGAGAGATGGTAGACAACTCAAATGAAACCACATGGACCTATTGTTTTATCTAACCAATCAAGAGTAGTTATTATATTTTGCAATGCCTTTGCCAAGCACATCTTATGCACATATATTGACGCAAAGCTAATTATTACCCTAAACCACTAAACTGGCATAAACTTGATTGTACTTCATCAAAAAAAAATTTGTGCAGGCTGTCATTGAGGATGCTTTAAGGACAATGAAATTAAGTTTGGAGTTTGGACCTATATATAGGTTTGCCAATTGTATATATGCACAAGATATAATGCACTCCAAAAGGATCGTGAAGAAATAGAATGACTCATTGATGAGTCACAAGGATTGGCCCATGTTGGTTGCATTTAATTGACCTTTGGTCTACATTGTGCAATATTTCATGTTTATAACTTGGGGTTAGGGAAATAGCTTGCACATTATTTTGGATGTGATAGACTTTGTTAGAGGCCTACATACTTGACATGGGTGAATCTCTTCTAACAACATACATGCAATTCCAACATCTAGCCATCATGAATTGATGCATGCAAAAGGACAAGTTTTGAAATTTCTTTTGGCTCACTTGAGCATATGGATTCTTGTTTAGAATGTTGGGGGATCAAATTTATTAGCAATGAAAAAATAGAATGGCCAGTTTACCTTTGGGTTGTTCTCAAGGGTACCATGTAATTTGTGAGAGCAACACATTGGTAATTTGGTGAAACAAAGAGAGACTTTCAATTGATCCATAAGATTAACAAAAAGTAATATCATGGAAACTTGATTAGATTCCTTTGTGCCACTAATTTCTATGACAAATTGTGAGAATGTTCATGGTTATCCTTTTATTAAAGAAAATTGTTTGTTTGTTTTGTTTTTGTTTTGTGAAATAAAGATCTTGCAAATCTGGATGCCCCTTGGTACCATTAGAAAGCCTTTGATGAGTAGGGGTGCATCAAGGTGATTTCATAATATTTACACAAGTGTTGGGCAAGTATGTTCATTTAAACATACTTATCTAGTACTAATATTGAGTTTCTTTGAAAGTGTACATATGAGTTTGATATGGGTATCAAGGTTCATTTTCATATACCAAGTTGGTATCAATAATTGCCAAATTGCTTTAAGGATCATGGGTATGAACTTGGGTAGTTTCAAAAGCTGCTATGAAAAGTTCAAATCATAACTTCAATTTAGGTGATTTCACTCTAACTTTGCCAAATACATAATCTCACCTATAAACCATACTAATCTAGTTTGTGGGTGTAGGTAAAGCACAAAATCATTTGTTCATTCAACACCCCACATTTGACATCTCAAACTTAAAAAAAGAATTAGACACTTGTTTAAAAAGATGTGCCATAACGATCATCTTATAAAATGATACAATTTTAATGACCTTCATAAACTTCTGACACAAGTTATTAATCATTTTGAACATGTCCTTCTATACGTAGCATTCAGCCTTCATGTTTTCCATTCCAACCGATAAGAACCAATTTTTTTCACCATACATAGTAGTTTCATATAATCTATGTGGTGGATTGCATCAATCATATATATTTAATTCACTAAGTCTGTCAGTCTGTTTGTGACGGGGGTTTTGGGGGGTAGGGGAGGGAGAGGCCGATGAAGTAGCAGGCGACCGGTGTCAGTCTGTGACGGGGGTTGGACCATCGCGGTTTCCGCACCGGCCAAGTGTACAAACCAGGACCTGATTTCCACAAAGCATCGCAGCCATTCGAAGGGAAGGAATGACAGTCGGATCGCATCCCTCTCCCACCGCACTAGAGGCGGATATAAAAACCTTCCCCTCCCCCCCCCACTACCGAAAGAACCGGTGGTTAGATAGAGGAGCGTGTTTTCGAAAATTTCCAAAACTTTCGGGAACCAAGGTTCAAAATGTCAAAACCGAGGTTTTGGGTTTTCTCACCCCCGTCGGCTAATGGAGTAAATACCCGGATTGATAACCTGAGGGTACACACACCTGGTTCTGATACCTGCACAACGTCAGTCGGGACCATTGCGTGTTCGGGGTGGCTGGAGTGGCGTAGCCACGGGTGTCCGAAGGTCATGGGTACCACTAGTCTAAAATAAAACAAACAAAGTTCATTGGTTGAAATGAAGGGTCAAAATGAACTATTGTAACCTAAGGTCAACTTTCACATTGAAATATGAATTTTTTTTTCAAAAAATATATATTTTAAAATGTGAAGTTATTATTGTTTTCATGATGTAGTATGATATTGTTATATGGATGAAATTATTCATATTGTAACATGTGATATTATGATGGTTTTTCACACATTAACTTCATATTTTCATGAAAATTCATTTCAATAATTTAAGGATTATTTAATGATGAAATTAACCCTAAGGTACAATATTAGGAAATTTTGTAACTTGTTATCAAAAATACCTTTAATTGTCCAATACATAAAAAAAATTGTGTTAATCTTTGTTGAATAACATCTATGAATATTTTTTTAATATGTAAGTTTTTTAGATTTTGTGTTTCATCTTTAAAAATAATCATAATTCAAATCATTTCAATATATGCTAAAACTTTTAGGCTTTAATTTTTTGTATCATAAATTACAACTTTTTTATATGTTATGTAGATTACACCACATTTATATGTGGTAAAGGATTATTAAAATTTTGAGATTTTAAAAACATATTCTGAATTTTTAAAATTCCACAACTTTTTAATTGTGAGTGTTCTTTGAATGTGGGTAGTAGGTTAATATCATCTTAATTTTTTAATTTTCAAATTTTCCTTATTAAAAAAGTCTTTATACACAATCCTTTGCAAAATTGCTTTTGACACAATTGTTATTCAAGTTCAAAAAACACTTACTAAAACCAAAATCTGAAATTAAATAAAACAAATTTTTTGTTTGGATTCTTCAAATTTCATATTAACACAAAAACACAACTTGGAATGACTACCCAAACCTTAAATTGTCAAAACAAAAACATATTTATTATAGTTTGCAATTTTCAATGATTTTCAAGACTATTTTTGCTCCTATAAATTCTTTTTGACCCCAAAAAAACATTTGATCATCTAGCTCAAACCAAAATTACCAAAAAATAAAAATCAATTTTATATACAACATCTTGTCACATGTTGCAAAGGAAAATCAAATGCCATGATCCACATACTCACCATGCATTTTCATAATAACTTACATCAATTAAGTTCATGATCAGCTGTATAACATCTTCAACTTCAAAAAAATCATGGACAAATCCTTTTGCAATTTTGTAATCTAATTTTGCATCATTAGGTCAATTTTGGTAAATGAACACCATATTTTCAAAATTTTCACCTTTACTTGGCATCACTTCAAGCTAGTGAAGATGCCTAAAACATTGAAGATTATCTCTATTTCAATTTGATAACCTAGAATATCAAGAAATTGTCATTTTAAATACTTGACATGTGGAAATTATGGTTTGTGAGCTCTCCAATATAATAATGAACTTGTAATCTCAAAATTATTGACAAGAATACAACTAAAAAGATAGCTTGGATGCAATTAAACTTTCAATTGCTTCTTCAATAGGGACAATAGTACCCAAAAAATGAATATTCAAAGTGAAAGAACTTGTCATGGAGAGGTTTGGGGCATCTTACTTGGTGCAAATCAATTCCATGTTCATTCTCCACATGTTTTTTCATGTTGTTTATAGATTGTAAGTGATAAATCATGTTTTCACCTTAAGTTTCATGTTATAAAAGCCTTCACAACTTTGAACCCCTCCATATGGATGGCACATAGTACACTTCATGGTATGAATACCATGCAAATAAGAAATAACTCCATGTTGTTCCTTCATGGCAAAATATGTCCATCCATCATATATTCAATGGAAAGGAAGTCAAGTTTTTGGTTATAGGTAAACAATTCTCATTGTTGCCTCCATAAAGCTTATTGCTTTGCTACAAGGTCTTTGATAATTATCTTTTTATATTACAAAATTGAATCTATGGTAACGCCTAGGTCTTATGCATTTGTTTCCTCACATTGAAGTATTGAATACAAACTCTTTTACTTCCATTAGGCTTCAAACACGTGCAATTTTGAAGTCAAACTTGTTGTTAACATTATAACACCAACCTTACATAATAAAAAAATCCTTTTCCAAAAACACTACTAAATGCACAACCAAAAAAACTAAAAGCAACAATAATCATACAAATTAAATTGTTTAAAATTACAACATATTCACATTTTACTTCTATCTATAAATGTAACCACAAGTATTAGGGGTTGTGCAAAGGTGAAAGCACATTAAGCCTTAAAATTTGTAGTCACAAGTACAATTTTTTTATAATAACATCAAATGGACATGACATCTTGGATTATTTTTGCTTGTTTTTTGTGGATTCAATTTGTTAGTTTAGACACTAATGAACATTGAATCATAAGTGTAGAAAGGATTTCAAACTCATTGATAAAAAAAAATGGTAACCAACTTCAATCTATTAATGATGCTCTACAAAAAAACGTTTGAACATAATAACCCTAAAGGGCCCATACTAACCTTCTCATCTAAAAGGGGCAATCAAATTGTTCAACACCCGACTAGAATAACAAAAATGATTGTGTGACACTTTAGTTGTAACACCAACAACACCACTTGCAACCTCATCATAAAACAAACTAGGAATGGTTAAATGGAGAAAGAAAGCTTGATAATCACATTGTTTCATCAAGATATGTTTGTGTGAAAAGCTTGTGTAAACCATGCATGTGGACCAATGAATGCGTGAAGGATCTAACATTTTGTTATTGTTCAATTCAAACATACTAATTTAATAATACTAAAATAATATGATTTTTCCAATTGAACATGGAAATTGGGTACCATGAAGCATTTCATAACACATGCAAAGCCACCAACAATATTGTACGCACATTTCAATTTCATCACATAGTTCAATTTTCTTCAAGCAAATATGTTTTGAAATGTTCATTCTTATTGCCATCTTCCCACAACAATAATGCAACTCTAACATTGATCAACACATCTAAAAACATTGAATGAAAGAATTGATCCCCGTATCTCCAAGTACCAAAATTAAATAAACTTGGCTTTACTATTTTATGTGATTTTAAAATTTACATGAAAAAAGTCATTAAATTAGACTTACACACTTGATCATCATATCTCCAAACTAAATTGCCTCTTAAAATCTTACCAAATATTGGTTGTTAATTTAATGATTGACCTTTGTGAAAGTACACATCTTTCAAAATATGTTTGAACCTACATGGAATTTTGGTACAAATTATTAAAAGTTGTTGTTCCTACATCCTATTCTTTGGACATTAACATGCCTTAGGTCTATAGTAAGAAAATGGACTTGCAAAATGTCTTATCGTTGACATGTTACAAATTAAAACCAACCCTTACCTTTTTTATCCATAGGCCATCAACAAAAGAAACCTAATTTTCAACAATTTGTAATATCTTCAATAGTGTGAAAATACCCTAAAAAACCAACAAGGAAAAATTTCATTGCATATAATCTCAAAATGGGGGTTTTTTTTACATTATTTTTTGTCCATTATATGTTTGAGGAGCCATGCTTTCCTATTAAAATGTTTATCACACCAAAAAATGATTATTAACTAGCAATAAGAAGTTGAAATTTTCATTTCAATGAACATTAAAATTATGATAACAAAAGCCAAAAGTTTGTGCAATTGACCTTTAATAGATGTGCCTAAAAACAAAATGATGGATAATGACCACAAAATTGGGTAATCGGTTATAAAAGTCATTTGTCTTGAATGTAGCAAATCACCAACATTATTATTTTTTAAAAAATAATTAGATTTGAAATGTTGCAATAAAAAAACAAGTAAGCAAGACACATGCAACAAATGTTGGACATACCAACAAAACCTTGAAAACATTGTTTTTTATAAATTGAATGGAGTTATTCTATTTGGTCCATAGTAGTTACTCCAAGAGGAGAAACTTGCTAAGTAAGAAAAAAAAAAGTTCACATTACTAGTTCCAAAGTAAAGAAAACAACAAAAAGGTGAATATGTGACATACTTTCAACTAGATTTTAGTCACAAGCAACATTTGCGACTAAAAGTCAACTTAGTAGCAAACAACAAGTCATCAACAACACTAGTTACAATTGACAAATGAAATATTTTGTTGTACAATATGAATATGACAATTTTATGTGTATCTAGGGTTGAGTTCATGTGGTTGTGCTTGCAATTACAATTGCAATTACATTGCACATCAACAATTTATTCAGATGTCGTAACTTAATAATGTGACATGTGACATCATTTGGATTTTTTGAAATATTTTGCCAAACAATTTTTTTTCTTCAACCATCCAATTAAAACAACTAGATAATGCCATGTGGCAATTTTAAATTGCCTAATAATCATGTAGGTTTAGTTTAGGGTTGGATAACTTATGATAGGTCATGTGGCACCTAAGTTATGTCATTTAGCCATAGGCCTAACCTAGCTAAGTGCCTAAGGTACCTAGCCTAGTTTAGGGTCAGGCCACTTACAATAGGCCGTATGGCACATAGGCCACCTAACTTAAATAGGTGGGTAGGTAGGTACTTAGGTTTAGGTCTAAAACTTTTACAACAAAATCCTATTTTATTTTAAGTTTAACCTTTTAGGTGGAGCCTACTGATTAGCTCCTCCCATATAGTAATTGAAAAAATTGAGTGTGTTTACTATACCAAACCAACCTACTTATATAGTTTATAAACAAACAGTATGGGATAAAATCTTATTTTTAACTTGGTTGCATAGTTATATCCTAGTTGCAAATATTCCCTATTACATATTATTACATAGCCTACCTATTAGGTAACATAGGTTCTTACTAAGTACATATTTAAGTATCTTTTAAATAATTATTTAAATAACCTATAAGGTATAATAGGTATGTGGATATGTATGTACGTACCTAATAAGTATGTAGGAGGCACATAATAGGTAGGTAGGTATATGGGAGGTAGGTAAGTAGTAGGTACATAGGTGTTTAGTAGGTCATTAGGTACTTAATAAGTAGGTAGGTATATATGTATAAGCATATATGTATTACTAAGTAATATATACATGTAATTACTATGTAACATATGTACCTTGTGCAACTATAATGTGTTTATCTTGGTCACATGTGCAATTAAACGTATATATGATGTTGTAAAAATACAAAGACATCATGAAAAATTAACCTATTGGAATGATGAAATAAGTCATAATCACAACCTAGTTGAAAGAAAAACCAAATTCATCCAAATTTGAAATGTAGTTGCATAGGCAACCATTCATAATCATAAGCAACATTTAATCACACGTAATTGTACAAGAAATGGTTGTAAACAATAGGATTTCTATTAGTGACCAAACCTTACAACAAGAGGGTAAAAGTTTGACCTACCAAGGTACATACCCATGTTCATATTTAGGCCAACCTTATATAATAAATCAACATTAATTTGGACCTACAATGCAATCATTATTGAATATTGAGAAATTTAATCATTGAAAACCAAATAAAGTCAAAACAAAAAAATTTAGGGAAATTGGGGCATGTTTTTAGGTGTTGTTGGAAGGCTTTCAATGAATAATCAATTTCATAATATGGTTTTAAAAGGTGTACCTTTTAGTATTACAAAATGTGTTCATAAGTGCATGCCACACTAATATTTTTGAAGTTGTATGTTTTTTCAATGGAATTTTTATGCAAAATATTTTTAAAAATAACAAGTTTTGGGTTGTTTAATGACATTATGTAGCCCAATTCAATTGGTTTGGACTTTGGACATGGGGCTTAAGATGTATAAAATTGATTCAATCATGAAATTGAATGCCTATATTCAATTTTAATATCAAATAATTATGTATTTGTAACTACCATATTAGGAGATGAACATCTTTAACATTAATTAGAATTTTTTTTTTTCAAACTTAAAAAATAAAATGTCAACCTTTTTTGTTAATATTTTTAAAAGATCAATAAACCAAAGTCACACACCTTCCATTCAAATTCAAGGTTACAACAATTAAAATGGTTTTTTAAAAATTTGAATATGAATTGACAGGTTTAAATGCTTAATAATATTAATCATCAAACAAACTAACAACTACATACATATAACATGACTTTTTTTCATGCTAACAATATTAGACATTCCTTACATGTTGAAAGCTTTAAAATTTAAAAATTCATGTGTGAAACTTAAATCCTCAAAATATATTAATTATTTGATAATTATTTGTTAATCCCAATGAAAGATTACAATATGTCTTAAGAAATTATAAATCATTTTTTCTTTTTTGTTGAGTATGATAACTATATTAATAAATGAGATAATCTATAAACCTTTCAGCAATTAAAATATGATTATTTTAAAATCATGCAATTTTTTAATTTTCTTAATTCACTTATAACTTATAAACTATTTTGATGTGTTATGTAGTCAACTTTGGGTTGAATAAAGATATTCAAATCAACTTGTCAAACTATGTTAAAAACTTGAAAAAACTTGTAGATTGCAAACAAATGGCCAACTAGGTGATGTTGTTCTAAACATGTTTTTTCACAGCCTTTGAACACAATTTACTTGTTTGCTTCAAAAGTATGATGGAATGTCTTTTTTCCCAAAATATTTTGGTAGGTTTGACTTAACAAGGCACAATGCCCAAAGTATCTACACCTATTATGTAAATATTAACATGGACATAATTAGGATGATGAGTATGTAAGGATTATGAAAAGCAAAGAAAGGACCATAAAAAAAAGGGTTATAGATATATGATCACAATTTTCAATCATAAATGATGAAAATACCACATTATTTTCATTACTAGCATACCTTGAAATCATTCAAGGTAAGATTATATTGTCCAATTCTAGATTATTCAACTAATAAAAAACTAAAATTATTATCTAAAAAGAATTTAACATCAAATATCAATAGAACAATTAGTAAACCGATATTTTAGGTTTTTCCAAAATGATAAATTCATCAACACCTACTTTTTATCCAAATTAGTCATCAATTCAAAAGTCATAATTTAATTTCACCCACTTTTTCTTTCTTATTTTTCCATTGCATGATGAAACCTTGCCAAATTAATTTTTTAAAAAAAAGGCCAATCACAACGTGGAAAGATTTGAAATCATTGTATAAAATTTGTAGCAACAACCACCATATTATATATACCTATTGAAACACAATAGTAAACCTCATTGACAAGTTTTTACATATCCCAAGTCAAGCCCAATGAAAGAAAACACAACAAAACTTTTCACCCCCTCCCAAGTCAAGCCCCCATGGTAGACCACACAATAGCGCTTGCACTCACTCACCAAAGAGTTTGAACCCAAAATCTTTGTGATAACCAAAAAAATTAAAAACCCCTAAGACCTAGGTCTAGTTTTTTCATTCACCCAAGCTTTTCCTATTCTAAAATCTATCTATGAAGGAAGGTAGTTTAGTTAGTTTAGTTTTGTACTTATGAAATCCACTGAACTGGGGATGCTGCAAATCGTGTTCTTGGTGTCTTTGGAAAGCTCTTAGTGAGGAGGGGTGCATGGGCTTTTAGTTCCATGACGTTTGGACTTGCAAGTTGTTGAATATTGAATGATTTCTTTGCTGAAAATTAAGTTAAAATCGTAGCTGAAATTTTGGGATGTTGTTGGAAAGATCTTGACGAGCAGGATTTAATGGAATTTATTTGTTAAGATTTGGGTTCAGAATGTGGGAGATATCGATTATTAAGTGAATTCTGCAACTGAAAATTCAAATGAATTCCAAAAAAACCAGGTTTTGAAAGGAAAAATCAGTTGAGGAGGTGGTAACACTTAAAAGCTTACCATTCAATTCAAGCATGATGTCCTTTCATATTCGGCTGGTCAAAAAATCGATACATACATTACAAAACAATGTTCACATGTTGAGTTTCGCTATTTTGTAATGGGTTCACACTTGGGCCAACGTCAGAGGCCACCCTCGTACTAGTTAAGGTGGACAAAATCGGGACAAAATCTTCATGGTGTTTATAACCCCCCTTTGTGCCTAAAAAATTTCGTCAAAAATTCAGTCAAATAGGTAATGGTTCCATTTCCGCGACGCCGTCACCAGCCGTCGCCGTTAGGGCACGGCTGGTCTGTTTCCAATTAAATAAGGACCCCACCCAGAGCGCGTCGTACACGACACCCGAATTCCTAAAACCCTAATGATCACCTTCCGTCTGTCCGTCCGATTAGTGCCTCCTTCGCATTGGGAGCGTTGATGTCGGTACGGTCGCCGCACGCCGTCCGATGGTCAGCTCTGACCCATCGCGCGTTCGTCGCGCCACAAGCACAGCGTACCAGCCAGCGAGCAAGCGAGCTAGAAGAACAGACGCTTTGCATCTTGGCTGCTGCAGCTTCTCTTTCGATCGGAACGCGGCGGCGTCCCGAATTCCGATATCCGAGTGGTGCTGGTGAGAGCTCTGAAGAGAGAGAGAGAGAGAGAGAGACAAAGGCAGAGAAGAGGGCGACAAGAAAATTCTGCGGGCCTGCGGAAGTGGGTTGTGGAGAAAGAACGGGTTTGAGAGGAGGCTCTTCTTCCGTGGGGGTTTTTCCATCGCGGCGATGGCGGAAGATGCAGCTCCTGTTGTTGCCAAGAAGACCGGGATTGTGAAATGGTTCAACAGCAACAAGGGTTTCGGGTTTATCACCCCTGACGACGGCGGCGAAGATCTCTTCGTTCATCAGACTTCCATACATGCCGAGGGTTTTCGGTCACTGAGAGAAGGCGAGTCTGTGGAGTTCTCGGTGGAGTCCAGTGACGATGGACGTACTAAGGCGTTGGACGTTACAGGACCCGGCGGCAGTTTTGTCCAGGGCGCTTCTTACCGCCGTGATGGCTATGGTGGCGGTGGCGGAAGAGGTGGTGGCGGCGTTGGGGGAGCTTCTGGAGGCTATGGTGGTGGTGGGCCTGTTGGCGGTAGAGGCAGAGGCCGTGGACCCAGAGGAGGGATTGGGAACTTCGGAGGTGGCGGCGGCGGAGGAGGAGGCGACCGCTCATGCTACAATTGTGGTGAAGCAGGCCACATTGCCAGAGATTGTCCTAACGAATCAACAGGTAATGCTAGGCAGAGCGGTGGCGGCGGCGGCGGTGGCGGTGGAGGAGGTACGCGCAACTGCTACAACTGTGGCGAGTCTGGGCATCTTGCAAGGGACTGCACCGCAGCAGCCAGTGCCTAGACAATGGAAACAATCTTCCATTCATTCCAAGAGACGACGCGGAACCTCCTCCTTCAGGGCCGAGGCTGTTGTTCATGGCTCTGGGTGGGTGGGGATGGGGTTTGGGGTAAACTCTTCTCCTTCGTCTCTTTGCAAGGATAGGGTAGAAAAACCCTATGTGATTTCTTTGTTCAATGTGCTCGGGTGTAGTGTTCTTGGAAGGAAAATGGGTTACTATCCATTTGGAAACCTGCAAGGGTCTTTCTTTGTGGCTTGTTTTCTGGATCTTTCAAGAGATAATGTTTTTTTTGTGATGGCGTAAACCCCATCTTTGCTACCATGCGATATAGAAACTGGGTCATTTGCCTTAGAAAGGCCTTAGAAAGCCGAGTATGACTGACCGACCTTTGTGATGCCGTTCTTCTGCAGGCAGTTTCCAATTAGTTGTTTCAGGGTGTACTAGTTTGTTACCAAGCCTGAATGTTTGTTATGTCAATCTGCAGCTTGGTAACAACACTAGTCCGAGTGAAATGTATTTCAATCTCAAGAAACAAACAATTTTTTTTGTAGCCATAGCACAAAACTTGGTTTCCTTTAGGCAATGGATGGTTATGGATGGCTACTTCTCAGGTTGAATCTTTGTTTATGTCAGCTATTTATGGAATCATCATTGAAGAAAGCATTTCTGAGCTAGAGAACAACTGAATGCCTTGCCATGTATTCTTCACACTAGTTCTTGGCATGATGACCATGGTGTGATCAACAAGTGAGCAAGCTCCGGGTTTGATAGTCTCTGATCTAACCTGCATTTTTTGTGCCCATCTTTGTTGTTTGGATGTCTTGGGTTATTTTAGCTTTTTCTGTGTATAGTGGTGGTCTGTAAGCTTTTATTATGGAGTTCACTTCCAGATGCAGTTATTGTGCACATGTCCTGTCAGAGTCCATTTTGGGACAGGACTAAGGCCCTATTTCTTGCTTCTTTGTAAGGTGTCTGAAGATCTGTCTGGCTTAGTGGCTGTACAGGGTTGCTTTGAAATTGTGATGTTTTGTGGAGATTTCTCTCCTATCTTATAGAATACGTTTTCCAATGGCTATTGTGGGTTTTCTGCATCCAACAGTAGTCACTAGTGGTGTGATGAAATGGGATATGTTCAAGTTGCAGAATGCTCCAACCACTGCCTCTCTATTCTGTTGGCTTTAGATGCTGGCTTGTACAGGGACAAGCTAAAATGACTACAGGCTTGCTTACTGTCACAATGTTATTGCATCTTGAAGGAGTATAGTATTGACTTGTTTTATTAGTTTTGTATCTTGAGAGGCAGGCCACACAATGACTGAGTCTCTGTCTTCTGGATACTGGATATGTGACAAACATAGGATGTGGATTTTGTGCTATGCTGTGCTTAAAATCTTGGGTGCACTACTGTATATTTGTTTACACCTACCATCAGGATGCAATGAAGTTAGTTGGTGGATATGTTCTATGAAGAACTTAAATTGCTGACACAGGCTTGATAACAATCATTTGACAAGTCAATGCGGCTTCTGTACCTCATAGAACACAAATGTCCTTTTCCTCCAATCTTTTAGCAAGTCAATGCAGCTTATGTACCTCTTAAAACACAAAAAGTGCTTTCCTCCATCTGTTTGAGAGAGGATTTGCTCCTGGGGCCTCCTAGATCTGGAGTTATCCTCACATAGAATACACATGTCTTAAGCATACAAGATGAGGAAAATATCTCTTAAAATAGGCATAAATTCCTCCTAAAAAAAAAAAAACCTTCATTCTCATGATAAAGAAATGATAGATCGAGGTCATTCAAAACCTGAATTTCTATGTTTCAGGAAGGAAGATCGATGAAAGCATATTTGTGAATCTGAAAAATGATTTTCTTCTGCAAATGGCAGGGTGATCATTCTCATTCATTCTCTGCAATG
>Ga0209208_10004775_pt1 | contig 19060 bp, 11 predicted proteins | sample S1TSphfallax_3_FD_187694 | JGI IMG/M metagenome (GOLD analysis project Ga0209208, IMG submission 187694) | Host-associated microbial communities from peat moss isolated from Minnesota, USA - S1T2_Fd - Sphagnum fallax MG (SPAdes) (version 2) | ecosystem: Host-associated > Plants > Peat moss >... | reverse complement strand
ATTCCTATATCCATCCAAATGTGCACAACCAAATTCCAAATGAAGCATCAAGGTAAGTGTAGCAACCCAACCCATCTTCCCTGAGCCCTAATGAGTCACTGTGGGATGTGAGAAAAAGTCAGGGAGATTGGTGATGAAACCTTGGCAAGCTCCATTAAACAAAGCACCCAGCAAAGGGGGAAAGGAAGAACAGAGATAGAACCCAAGTCTGAGCAAAAAAAGCAAAATCAAAAGTGGATCACAAAGAGGAAAAAGGAAGAAACGATGTTCTAAAGCCACCACTAGTCACAAGAATCAAATTAGGGGAAAAAGAAGAAGAAAACCTGAAAGTGTAATAAGCCTAGAAGAGCCTTCACATACAATGATCACACACCTCCAAATAAAAGTAACATATGGTCTTTGTAAAGCTACCAAACACCTTCAACCTATATAAGGCGCCTTCACATACAATGATCACACACATCAAAATAAAAGTAACATATTGTCTTTGTAAAGCTACCAAACACCTTCTACCTATATAAGGCACGTAGAATGGATAGAACAAGGCCTTAGTGCCTTTTGCTCACTATGCCATGTTAACACATCAATGAGAAAATTTAGAAATGCATGTGTTGGGTGTCAATCATAATATAGTCCTTTCTATGTATGAACCACAATCATTGCAATCACCCGACATGACATGAAATAACATGTGAAACCAAATTTGCTTGAATGGGATCAGAAAGGACCATGTTCACCTAGATGCAAGTGCCATCAATCGATAACATGATATCAACCCACCAATAAAAAAATTGAAGTGAAAGTGGCAAAAGGACATTAATTTGTTCACATGAAACATGAAACCTTGCATTTCTCATGATGGAGGCAAAAACATCTCGAATAACATTGTGGGATGCAATCCATTCCCCACCATGGGAGCAACAAAAAAGGTGAATCCTTGTCGGATCTAAAAGTTAGCCACAAATGTAGTGAATCAACCCAAAAACTAAACCTAGGAGGCCCAACCTAGTATGCAACACAAAGGAGAACACATCAAAGGTTGAATTGGAATATGGAATGACCAGGTGAACAAATAACCATGCACCCAACCCTAGATTCACATAAGACCTCAATCATGTGCACTATGAATCAAAGACCATGTCAAAGAGAATGCTAGAAAAAGAATGATTATTCATTTTGTGTAAAATGTTGTCTTGAAATCAATTTAATCCTTTTTTTTTGCAAAATGCATGAGAATGGGAACACAAGCCACCACATTTGAAGGAAGGAGCTCCCACACCAACCTCAAGTGGGCATGGAAGGGTAAGAAACCAGAATTGTTGACACCTATTGCCTTTAATACGAAAGGGCGACAATCTGATTAGTTGTTTATGTGCTTCTCATATTATTAGAAAATCTAATAAAAAATAGTTGTTATAACTCACATTAAATGATAAATTCAATAAAAATGATGGCATAGATGATATTTTCAACATTTCAATGAATCAAAAATTATTGATGTTATGAAGCAAAATTGAACGTGAATGAACCTCTCACATGGATGTGTGGACCATGTAGATGAAATTGGATCATATTGATATTGAAATTTGGATGAATGAAAACAACAAAGATGAATAGATAAAATTGGATGAATTGATGACATGGAAAAAACATGACCATTGTTGAACCTTGTCACATGGATGGTATTGATTATTGACAACACATGAATGATATTAACAAATGGATAAACATAAACAACATAACATAAATGATAGTAATGAAATACACAAAAAAAATTGGATGAATTAAATTATAAATTTAAAATTAAAGTAATTGATCAAACTGATCACACATGTATTATTCGCCGTGTGGACTAAATTCTAACCATAACGATTATTTTCATCAAATGTAATTTCTTCCATATTGCCAACTACAACTATGTGATCAAACTCATCCATATCGTTGATGTGATATTCTATCACACATGTTGTCAATTCATCCATATGGTCATTTTCATGTGGGGTTCATTCTCATACATGTGTACTTTCATCAACATTTGTTGAAATTCACCCATGTGGCACATTTGATCCATATGATAAATTTTCATTCATATTAAGAATGTGTAGAAATTTGGAATTTTTTTATCATTGTTTTAAATTCATCAATATGTGTTGATTCCATCCTTGTGGTCAATTGCATCTTCAAGAATAGTTTTTCATCCATGGGCATTATTTCATATGTATCAAGTTTAAGTCCATATCGATAGTTGACCCCCCCTCCACCATTATGTGGCTTTCCTTCTATGGGTAATTGAATGTGATAAAATTAATCCATGGCTACAAATTTATTCATTTATGGTACAAGTCATTTTCTCAAAAAAAATTATCCCTACAAAGTATTAAAATATTAAATTCATTAATCATGAAATGGTATTTTTTAGTGAATTTTTTAGTTTTATAAAATATTGTTTGAAAAATCACAATGAGAAATCATGTTCGCCAAACCTTCACTACCCTGCAACTAAAGCTCCAAAACAAATAATACACAACTACACTACAATTAGAGCATGAAAATATGGATAATTAATAAATTAAATGTCATGTAAAAACATCAAGGAATTGTATTATCGTTGTAACTTAATTTCAATAATGTACACATCATACATACAAACATAGTCAATCATGTTTGACTTTTTGGTAAGTTGCACTTTAATTGTGTGTGACAACTACATTACAACTATTGTAAATGTAACAACTATGTTGCAACTAATGTACAATTGTTGACACATACAATCATATCATGTGTTCACATTTCCATTGCACATTAGATATGACATTTGCAACTACTTGTGAACTATGATTCCCATTGATACTAGTTGTGAAAATATGTTGCCACAATAAATTTTTAAAAATTCATTATTTTTGTGACCATTTTTCAACTATTAATAAGTTAATAATTTTTTAAACATCACATTAAAAATTTTAATAAGGAATTTCTTTTCTAATAACTTATTAACTATTGCATATGAATTAATATTTAATATGCATTATTTATATTAATTCAAACAATAATTTTTTAATCCAATCAAATAATTAAAAAATAAGTAATTTTCCAAATTAGACTTATTAAAAAATATTTAGCTCAAATAATTAATTATCATTTGCAAAATTTAGCTAATTCATTTAATTGACTTAATTACTATTAATTAGTTAATTATTACGATTAAACAAATATTACTCTAAACTAATCAATCCACTTCAAATAATTAATTCATTAGTTAATTTAGATAATTAATTATTTGAAATGTTTAAATAGAAAATTATATGAATTAAATTGATTAATTCATATAATATGTTAGTTCTTCATTCACATAGTTAATTATCTAAATTAAATGCCTGAAATTTAATTTTTAAAATTCACTAACTACTTAATTATCTGAATTAAAATAATTGATTCAGATACCTAGTTCAAACAATTATTTCAGATAATTAACTATTACATAATCCAAATAATTATTTTGTGAATTTAGATGATTAATTATTTTAATTTTATCTAAATTCAGATCATCAATTATCTGATAATTAACTAACTAATTATTTGAAATTTAAAATTATTAATTCAAATGATTATTCTAGATCATTTGTTATTGGTAATTAAATCATATATATAATTATCAGATAATTACTTAATTAGTTGCACAATTTAAATTTTTTGAAAAAACACAAATAATGTGGGAATTTTTTGTTTTAATTACAACCCAATTTGTGATTAATGTGCAATTAAAAGATCAAATTCATATTTTTTTCCCTTGAATCCCATCTCACAACCTATATAAACAAGGTGTTTTTTCTTATCTGCTCACATTAAAATAAATGTGCTAATTTGGGATGAATTCAAAAAAGTTTAATCCTAAAAACTAGACATAATTTAATTTTTTTAAAACATTGTTACTATGTAACTCATCTACCTTTTTACTTCTGACCTACTTGCTTACTTAAGTAAGTAAATAAGTAAGTAATTTAGGTATGTAAGTATGTCCTACATACTTAGTTTTACCTACCTACATAATTTTACTTGCATACCTAGGTAGGTTAAGTAGGACCCACCAACCTACCCACCCATGCCTATGTATCGACCTACTTGTTATTTAAATTTTAATAAAATTTTCAATTTTCAATGAATATGCCACATGGCGAAAAAATTATTATGCCACATGTCACAATCTAAGACCATATAAAATGAACAATCATAATGGATGGTGGAAACTAATATTTCAAAAAAAAATTCATTTTCACCAAAAAATTCCCAAGATGTCATGTGTCAAGTTTTGATGGAAAGTAACATCAACATGATGTTACCATTGTAGTTGCAAACTAGTTGCATTGAAGTTACATAATAGTTGTTCTTACATAGTTGTAATTAAGTTGCTTGAATTGCATATTTATATAGTTTCATATATTGTGAGTTACATATGTTACAATGCATGTGACTTATATAATAGCACTCACACCCGTAGAAATATGTTGAGTTGCAAATGGTCATTGCAACCCAAAAACCCAATTCCAAAGCCAATTGCAAATCACCCCATTTTCTCATTTTTTTTTCCAATGTAAGATTTCCAACATAATTATGGTATCCAACAAAAATTTACCATTTTTGTGAATTCAAAAAGTTGAAGGGGTAAAAAAATTGCATTGATGTGGTCACCCTTTTATAGTTATATAAGTAAGGAATGAATGGGTTGTACAAAGGTCCAACATTTTGAGGTTGTGATGAATCTATGGTAAGTTAAGTTTCAAGTGGACATCAATGAATCTTATTGGTGTTTACTTCATGTGAGTGAGGAATGGTATGTCATTGTTACATCATTCAACACCTACTACCCAAACTTACCACCAAAAAACTACTTACTAAAGATCCATCAAATATTTGCTCTATGATCCTATAAAGAAATTATCAAAGGTAGCTAGGCATTTATTTATTTATTTTAATATTCAAGTAAGCTCATTGGCAAGGATCCCCAAAAGGAACTAGCAATAAATGACAACTTATGGGAGACAATTTTTTTTTTTTCAAAAACCCTATTGCAAATGGTGACCTAACTATTTCCTAGGTCTACATATGGTGATTTTTATTTTTATTTTTTCATAAAATGGCAAAAGAAAACTTCAAATCTATGAAGTTTTCATGAATCATTTACTTTTCTACCAAAAAAACACTAATTCATATCATTTGTCAAATCTAGGAGCTATGTTAACATGTAGGTGTTCAATTGAAATGCAAAAACATCTTGGAAAATCATCAAATGGTTTTATAATGGTGTATGAACATCTTATTAAACCTAAGAGAATTAAATCATCTTCAATAACTCTTTACACAACAAAATTTTGTTGGGCACATGTATTTAAAAGTGATTTTCACTTGCAATTAATCACATGAATCACTTGTTGGTTGGAAAGCAACAAATGTAAACAAAATATGTGGAAAATCCAAGGTGGGAAAATTTCTCACTTTGATTACACCTCAACTATTGAGTTTGACTCAATCTCCTCTTGTTTAATTTTTCCTAGGGTTTTCAGTTACTTGCGTGGGATAAAAAAAATACATAATGTCAATGTTTCTAATACTTAGATATGAATACACATAGTGTTAAGGCCTAGGAAAATATTTGTGGACAAAGTCATCTGAATGGGAAACTTTTTAAAAACTAACTAAAGTGGGGAAATCAAAGGATAACCTTTTTTTGTGATGGGGCTTAAACACTTTCAATGTATCATTTTGGAAAGAATATTTTACACATATCAAAATTTTGGAAAAGGAGTGATATATTTTGCATTGAAGCAATTTTTTAAATGTTGCCTCATTTTAGAGTCCACATGTATTGATTTTTCTACATCTATATTAAATGCAATGCTAGTAGCATATGCAATAACAATAAGCCACGTGATGATTATTCGAATTGTTGCATTACATTTTCATAAATATTGTTCAAGTTATTGATATTCATCAATTCACTTTTTTTTTTTGCATAAAATATATTATCATGTGAGGTTTTTGAATCATACAAAATACATGGCATATATGTGTTTTAAGGGTTTAATGCTACTAAAATCCAATGTTTCATATTTATTTGTAGATATTGGAAGCATTTGTTTTCAAACCTTCTACTTTTGTAATACATTGAATATTGATGAGATTCATATCCTTGATGTTGTAACTTTGTTTCAAATAAACCTTCATTGTAGTGTCACAAAAAAAAACAAGGGGAAATACTTTCACCATTGTAAAAATCCCAACTACTAAACATATAGAGATTGGTGTTTATCATTGAATTTACAAAAATGGATAAATCTACTTCAAGTATTACTTTTTTATATAAAAACCCTTGCAAACATCTACATTATGTCATTTTATTTCTATGGACCACAAAAGATCAGTTTCACTCTTGATTTCCATTACGGGGAATCAATAGGTTGTATCACAGGAATGGTAGTTCATACCCAACAACAAAAATCCAGAGAGAGCAATTCAACAACTTCACATGATTCCTCTCAAAGACTAGACAAAAATTCAAGGCATGATTAATCAAGGTAATATATTCTATTCTCCAGTATCCCTTTCCCAAAAACCCCAAAGCTCCCATAAATGCAGCAGGTATTCTCTCTTTAGGATGCAACATATTGCGCATTCATCATTTCAAGATCCCCAAAGTTATCACACACGAGCTGCCACACAACCACCCTGTAAACCCTTGACACAATCATCATTTCCCTTGTGTTGGGTCCTTACAGAAAAACATACCACACCTCTAGACCTTTTCTTGATTCTTGATGCAATAGAAATTCAATCGTCAGGGTGCTTTTGATTTAGTAGTCCTAATGAAATCTTACTCTTAACAAATTACCAACCCAAAATCCAAATCCTACACACACATTGAGTTTTTTAAAACGTTTAGCCATTCAATTGTTTTTTTCATCACCCAAAAAGCGGCCTGAGCTCCTCCCCTACTTGCTTCAAATATACTCCTCCTAACTTCATCCCTTTGTTCCCCAACAATCTTCCTACCAATCTCCTTGCAGAAACGTGATTCATAAAGTTCATAAAGAGTTTTCATTGAAGAGTTGAGATTGCGCTCCATTTTAAAAACTATTTCACCAAACTCCCTTCTTCATAACCTACAAAGCAATAAAACACACCAAAAACAGAAACACATCATAAGAAAAAATTTCGACGTCATTGAAGCACCGCGTTGTTAGTAGTTTAGCCACCAGGCTGAATTAAGGTTTGTAGCCTTCATCCATATAAAACATCTAACACTATTTTTAGGTTACAATAACATTAATATGTTGTGATTTAAACCATGTTATATTATCCATCAATGTATTTCATCAAGTTTAAATAAGAATAAGTCTTCATGCCAATATTGATTTTTGTTATTTGGTTGAACAAATGTTGAGTAATCAATGTTCTTTGTTTTTTTCTTTACGTGAGGATTATTGTTTTCTATTCGTGGATGATGTATTTTGAATATGTTTGATTGCATTGGATTTTGTTATAGAATCATGGAAGTTTTTTCTTTTGGGCTTTTAAAAAAAATGCATGGATTCATGTATTTCATTGCACCTTTTTGGAAATTGAATTTTTTAATATCTTCAATTTGAATATCTTATAGGATTATAAGCCCTCAATTGATTATAAATTTGAAAGAATTACATATATGTTGTGCATTATAAACACCATGTGGTTTGGTGGATTATATGAATCAACAATAAGTTTGTCAAAAATTTGACTTCATACTTTATAATTTGTTAAACAAAAAGCTAGATTTAATAGAATTTTTTCTCACTTAATATTTTTTTATATGCATGTTGAAGTCCATCCATGTCATATTGATAATTGAAATTTCAAGATATAGGAGTTATAGGAATGACATTTTTAGTAAAACCATTGAGATTTATGTTTTAAATTGAAATGATTAATATTGAATTATTAAAATATACAACTACATACAAAGGAGGTTCTATGAAAGTTGATTTTTTAAAAAATAGAATCATTGATCACAATCTCATGAACCATGCCTATGGTCCCATTTATGAACCCAAATTTAAAATATGAATTCCGTATGAACATGACTTTCATGTCTTTATACAATTTTAAGAATGGATATAAATTATTGCAATTAGAGTTTTAAACACATTGCCTTACGTTGAATTGCATGTCTTGATGTAAAGTTTTGTTTTTATACATATCCTTGGCAACAATTGTATAACATATGAATTTATTTTTTTTGAATGATATTTAACCATGTGGTGATTAATCAGGTCTTTTCATTCATTTTGAGGAATGATGTATGTACCTTCATTCCAAGGGTGTTCAAGTAAATCAATTTGTAATTTTGATAGAAAATGAGAATTGAGTAATGAAAAATCATCTTTAGTAATTTTATTTTCTTGTACATTATTGAGCAATTGAGCATATTGAATGTCTTCACTTTGTCACATTTGTTGTGTCAAAATGATTTTATTTGGCATTACATAGTTTTCCCACAAGTTTTTTCCAGTGATTTTTTCTTTTTGTGTTTGTTTTGTGAAAGTTAATGGAGGTTAGATATTAGATGTATATAAGGGTTTGTCATTTATAGGTGGGAATTGCATGAAGACTCCTGAAAACATAATATTTAATCCACCAAAAGGTTGAAGAGGTGAAGATTTTAACTTTTGTAATTTAAGATGTATTTTGGTCAACAGGGTATATCCCACCATTGATACTTCATCAATAATCAAATAATGAATTTTTGACCAATCTTTTTTTTTTTGGGCAAATTTCAAGAATCAATATTTCAATCAATTAATAAACCTATCAAAGAATGGATTTTTGATCCACCTATTAACAAAACTACACTTGTGGTGAAAGTTGAAATTTTTAACATGTCATGTGAATTTTTTTTAAAAATATGCATTTTGAGTTCTAATAATTTGACTTTTCCTAGTTCTAACAACACTACCTATATTACATGAATGTAAAGAATCTAGAGATATTGATAGAATGATGAAACAAAGTGAAAAATGAATGCCAAGATGGAAAAAAAACATATAGATAACTTTATAAATCCCCTTTACAATAAAAATGTCAATGATTACAATGATGATATTGAGATATGTATTGAGAAAACTAATGACAACAATGTAAATTAAAAATCAAATTTCAAATCAAATCAAACACTTGACATTGAATATTTGATGTGTCATGTAAGTAAACAAAAATGTGTTTGACATATTAAAACTACTTATGAGCATGCATAAAAATGATGTACATGATCATATAAATGAACCATATGATAAGATAGTTAAATTTGTAAAAACCTTTAATTTAAAAAATAATATCAAAATATTGAAATCAGTTCATAAGAATAATTCAAATGTAGAACTTCAATCAACTAATGATAACTTGAAACCTAATTTCATCAACAACACATATGAAAAATTAAGAATACAAAAAAAAAAACCTTATTTATGAATGCAAGAATGAAAATATCAACCTTCTAGATCATTGCAAGGGGGAAAATGTTTTTCTGGGCATGGTCATTGATATTCATAATCCTCTTTCATCAAAGTTAACCAACACTCATTATTCAATTAGAAATGAAGTGCTTTTAAAATTCAATTTGAATGATTTACAAATTAAAGCATTTGATGAGTTCATAATTTTTTCACTATTTAGTAATTTAAAAAAAATCTATATATATAAATTATTTAAAAATAGGTTCATTAAAAGGTGAAACTTTTTGGTAAACAACATTAAAAATTTGTATCCATGAAACATTTATTGATTTCTTTATATCTATGTAAATTCTCCAAGTGTGAGTAGAATGCAAATAGTATGAGCATAATTTTCAAGTTCTTTTTTGTGTGATGGTATTTTATAATCTTATATAATTGGAATGTGAGGCATATTATATTTGTGAAGTGTATGCGTGTGTTTTTGTGCATGATTTTCCAAAAATTGATCGTACTATGTACTATTTACATTAAAATAAACTACTAGCAAATCCATAAGGGGAAATATATTTTAATTCATGTGGTTTATTTTGGTAATTTATCGTGAAATTGTGAAATATATTTGTTGAAGTATTTACATCTTTATCTATATTGAAAAATTCATATGTTTTGTTGTTTTCATAGATGTCATCTAATGGGTTTTCAAGTTCAAGAATCTACATCAATAATCTATACCAAGGTATAGTAGAGAAATAAACATTTGTTATATGGTCAGGGAGTTTCATTAAATAACTAATAGTTCTTGTTAATAAATTTCTTATTGGGAATCAATTGTATTTAATGATCATATGATCAAACGACGACTTTTCTTTAAATGGTCATTTGAATTGGTTTTGGAATATGTTTTTTCAATTTTCTGAACCCCAATTTTCATTAATGAATACATATGTGATGTGAAATTTGTTGTTTTTGTAATGTAATCCATTATGTAATAAATTAATGTCTTCCTACCTTTTTCTAGAAGCAACTATAAATTTTAGATCATGATTACAACAACAAGCATTCATAATCCATGGATTAATGTTATTTAACCACTTATCATTTATTTTTATATGCAGAAGTCTAGATGGGCATAAACAAGTAAAGTATGCCAACTAGAAACACTTGCTATTTTTTTGGAAAAATTCCATAAACTATATTTTAATGTGTTGAATGCACGAATATTATTTAAATAAATGATTAAAAATTATTATTTCATTGCATAATATTGAAGAACACATGTTTTAATATAGTACATATTTTTGAAATGCAAATATAGAAAGTACATGTCATAGTTTTGCAAAATTGAGTACATGATTTAATAAAACATCAATTATTTATTATACTTTCAAGTGGCCTAGTGTGTATGGATATAGTTTCAACTTTTCATATTCTAGTCATGATCTATCAAAGTTTTAATGTAAAAGTATTTTGGAAAATTTGAACAACCAACCAATTTAGAACATACTTTCATCCATTTTTCTTATATAATTTTTTTTCAAAATTTATGTACAACTTACAATAAACTCAATGAAATGCTCTATGATTTTAAAATGTGATTTAAATATGGTTTTTTATATCTTTTTTAATGTTAATGTTGAAAAAAAGATTTTTTTGAAATTAATTTTTTTAGAGCTACTTTTTTGGCATACTTTATCATGCTTGGACATGTTAGCCTATCTTTAAAAATAAAAGGATTTTCATTAAGTTGGCTTACCAATGTGGATTTGAAGATCTTATCCTTTCATGTTCCACAATAAAGTAGATTACATTTTTAATACACCCACCATCAACTAAAAACTAGTTCTCAATTTCATTTAACATATTTGAAATTGCATCTTGTCTTTCTAATTATATGATGACCACATCACCCAACTCATCAACAATTAAATCAACCTCCACATGTGTAACACCAGGTGATGGAACATGTTTTAGTTTTTCATCAAAACAATTTCAAAACACTTCACAATCACCATCTTCACTACCAATGGCTCTTTTGAAAGGAACATAAACAAGATGCTTAAGATCATCTTTTTCCACCTTCCATGGTTCATTGAACCACGAATCATGATCTCATGTAATAGGAATGCCCTTCATGTTCAACATGGTTAGCATATTTTGAGCATTTTGAAATCCATCTATCAATGTGTGAATTACATCATCATTGGACATTATTACTTTGTAATCAACCAAATCAAGAATAGACTCACCTTCTTTCAAAGGATGCAAATCAGCCCTAACATCCTAAATTGACCTTAAAACCCTAAAATCGTGGTTACTTACTTAAAAATTTAATGTCTATACAATTTTTTTTTGCTCACCTAAATGTCATAAAACCAACATTAATTTAATCTATTGACCCTACTTAATCAACATTACTTAACAACCAATTGAACTTATTAACATATAATACCTTAAATTTGAAGGTATGCACATGTTTTATTTTTTAAAAATCTAATATAAATTTTTACACATACCTTATATTAGTTCTAATTTGATTTAACAAATATAAATGACCCTATATTTGAAATAATGAACTTATGATATTTATCCCACAACTAATATACTGCACCTTATATTTTTACTCATTTGTTTTCAAATTTTTATGAATAGTGTTCCCCCTTGGGATAAGGTTCACCAACATAAAAGACCTTCTTTAACTTTGTAAAATGTTAACTAACTCATTCAAACATTTGAGTCTAGATTGAAAAATGTCTTTTTTCCACAATGTGGTTTATACTAAGTGATTCTAGTGTAGCTTGTTTGTAGTTCTAGGCTGCATGTGCAATGCTTGCAACATTCATAGGCATTGACTACTTCAATTTGAAATAGTCTATTGGTTACCCCTCTATTAGTTGATATGCTAGTTGTGGAGAATGATACACCCCTTGGGGTTAAATAAATTTCACCTACAATTTTACCTTGCATGGAAACCAACTCTTGTAGATAACATTGGAAACTCATGTGTTCATGTGCATACCAATACAATTTTGTGAAGATTTTTCATTTTTAGAAACAAGTTTGGTGTCTAACTTTTTATTATTATTGGTAAGTGATGCCAATGATGATGCTTGCAATTGTGGACTCATGTATGCTACAAATAATCACCTTTATTAATATGTATTTTGTTTTATTTATTTATTGTGTTGATCCTACTCTTGGATGTAAATATTTTCTCCACTCAAACTTTTTGTGAAGTTTTATCAAATGGCTTTTGTTAAGTCCAAGTTGGTCTAGTGAAAAAAAAAGGACATTCAATAAAAAAATCAATTATGAAAAACATGGAAATTGATAGTCATGTATGAAAATTATTTTCCCCCACAAACATTGATAATTGATGACCATAACTTCATCATAACAAGGGGACATGTCATCATTTAATTGGGATCAAGCAAGTGTTATGAAGTTTGTTGTTTCAATAGCTAACATTTCCATTACATTTCTTAAGTAGTGGGGCATGTATAGATATTAACTTGTGAATGATAGCACCATTTGGGATCCTCCTTAGTTCCATCCTACTGGACTTATGCTACTTACCTTTTTGCATTTTTCATAGGTGTAGTACAAACATTTTTATTTATAAGTACATTTCATATCAACCAACTTGTAAGCAAGATGTGAGACAAAGGATTTCTATGTTTGAAGTAGTGATTTGTCACAAAAGGAATGATTTATTTCCACAAATTTATAATGAACCTCATGAATCACTAATGTTCTTATATCAAAGGAATATTTAAGGATTCATAACCACCTTGTGAAGTGATTATGGGTTCAAAATACTACTCATAAGTTGTGTTAGATGTAACAGAACTACAATGAGGATCACTCATTAAACTAATATGAGCTTTAATTGAGAAATAATGGACCAAATTGTGTTATCCTCCTGCATGAGTCAATATGTGTCCACTCTCATAATATAATATAATAGGCATAATGGCCAAAAATAACTCAATGTTGCAAGTTGGCAAAATTCACAAATTGTTCTTCTTTTTCGGAATAGATCTAATCTTGGCAATTATCATGTCATTGTCTTTAATTAGCTATGGTCTTGACATTTGTGGATAACAACAACCTTGATATTGGCCAATACTACAAGGGCACTTCACTAGATTATGTTGTTTATTTAATTTTCAAAAAATCTTCTATTGGTTCTAAGTTATATTTTTCCATGTTTTTCCATGTATATGATTCATTATTCATATTTTAGGTTTTCTATGTTTTTTTTCCCCCCTTTTTGTCTTCTTTTTTCCTATTTGATGATATATTATGTGAATGGTTTTGTGAATCAACTTTGTGAGCCCTAGTTGAATTTTGTGAGATGATATATGAAAAAATATGGTTGAAAATCATGAAAAGACTTGAGATTGATATTGCAGTTTTGTAATTGAAATTTGCAACAAATGATGTGTATTGCTAAGACTAATAGAATTAGAGAATTCTTTGTGGTTTGCTCTCAAGTTTTTGTAATAGTTTCTACTCAACTCATTTTGGACTAGAAATTAACTAGAAATCTACTTGTGGATCTCTTAGTCAATCACCACTTTTGTTGCTTGCTAGTTTGCTTGCTATAGATGAAGATCATGAAGGTCTAGGATCACCACTTTTCTTTTCTTTGCTTGCTATTGATGAAGATCATGAAGGTCTACTAGGATCACCACTTTTCTTTTCTTTGCTTGCTATAGATGGAGATAATGAAGGTCTTGGATCACCATACTTGTTTTTGCTTGGTTGTTTATAGATTGGTATCATGAAGGTCAATCCAAAGATTGTTATTTGTTTAGGCCTTGTTTGTTTGTCATGTGTGTGTGTGTTTGTTCAAGAACTTGAGTGGATGGATTCTAGTATTCTTCACCTTCATCTTCTCCATCTCCTTCAGCAGATTCAGCACCCACCTCTTCATAATCCTTTTCTAGAGCTGCTAAATCTTCTCGTGCTTCAGAGAATTCACCTTCTTCCATACCTTCACCAACATACCAATGTACGAATGCTCGCTTGGCGTACATGAGGTCAAACTTGTGATCAAGGCGTGAGAAAACCTCAGCAACGCTGGTGGTGTTGGAAATCATGCACACGGCTCTTTGGACTTTGGCCAAGTCTCCACCAGGGACCACTGTGGGTGGTTGGTAGTTGATTCCGCACTTGAAACCTGTAGGGCACCAATCCACAAATTGGATGGTTCTCTTGGTCTTGATGGTTCCTACTGAAGCATTCACGTCTTTGGGCACCACATCTCCGCGATACATGAGGCAACATGCCATGTATTTGCCATGGCGAGGATCACATTTGGCCATCATGCTAGATGGTTCGAACACACTGTTGCTAAGCTCTGACACTGAGAGCTGTTCATGGTATGCTTTCTCGGCAGAGATGACTGGCGCATATGAGGAGAGCATGAAATGGATGCGAGGATATGGCACTAGATTTGTTTGAAACTCTGTCAGATCAACATTCAAAGCTCCATCAAATCGAAGAGAAGCTGTGAGTGAAGACACAACCTGTAAGTACACACACAACTCATGAGAATCCCTAAAAATACTTGAATCATGAAGTTGGAACACCTGGTGAGAGACTGCAAAATTTTCATAAAATCATGGAGAAGATGATTGCATGTGATCATGAAACTAACAATTTTGTGATCACACCTGTGTAATGAGACGGTTTAAGTTTGTGTAGGTGGGACGCTCAATATCCAAGTTTCGTCGACATATGTCATAGATTGCCTCATTGTCGAGCATGACTGCGACATCAGTGTGCTCAAGGAGTGAATGGGTGGATAAAACACTGTTGTATGGCTCTACAACTGCCCCAGACACTTGTGGGCTTGGGAAAATGCACATAGTTAGCTTTGATTTCTTTCCATAATCAACAGACAACCTCTCTAACAACAAGGAGCCTAGTCCAGAGCCCGTCCCACCACCAACTGCATGGAACACAAGAAAACCTTGTAGCCCAGTACAATTATCTGCTAGCTTTCGAATGCGATCTAGACACAAATCAACGATCTCCTTCCCAACTGCCACAGTGATGACATACAGAAAACAAAGAATTAGAAAAACCAAAGCTCATTTTCCAAAACAAAGTATGTGCACACATGATTGTCTTCCCACAAGTTTTTTTTACAAAACAGATTTGGGGGACATGAATTGGATTAGTTTTTGCAAGGATACAAACAACAACAATTCCAGCAACAACTGTACTTGTGTAATGCCCACGTGCAAAATTGTTGGCAGCATCTTCTTTGCCACTAATGAGCTGCTCAGGATGAAACAATTGACGGTATGTGCCAGTGCGGCACTCATCCACTACCGTAGGTTCCAAGTCCATGAACACACATCGTGGCACATGTTTTCCTGCACCTGTTTCGCTGAAAAATGTGTTGAATGCATCATCTCCACCTCCCACTGTCTTATCACTTGGCATTTGCCCATCCGGCTAGTATGAATTGTACATCAAATCACGCATCCAGCAAAACCAGTGGTTAGAAAAATTGTTGCTCATACCGAATGACACAATTTTGTGTCTTAACATTTTTGATCCAAAATCTCAAGCATCCAAAAACACCCCTAAGCACCTGAGAGCGTCAAGGAACATCTGGAAGCATGCCTCATTATTAGATCAGTGTTTAACTGTTTGTAAAAAATACTCAATCTTTCTTGTACAGAACTATTTCACAATCAAAAGACTTTGAAAAATCATGATTCTCCTATACTTGGACATGTCACAAATTTCAACATAACATGATTCTTCATGTACTTCTGGAACACACTATCACAATTTTCCTTCTTGTGATTTCTTGATTGTGAATTGTAAGCTCTTCATGAGGCCCTTTTTTATAATACAGCTTTGATTCTTTCTGAAATTGGTCACTGCATTTTGGAAAAATGATGGGTATACCTGAATGCCATGTTCCAGGCAGAAAAGCTCCCAGCAAGCATTGCCAACTTGGATTCCTGCCTGGCCTATATGGATGGATAAGCACTCACGCATCGTGGCAAGGGAGGTCTTAACACAAAATCTTCTTCAAGAAATAGTTAGAGTACAAATCCTCACAAACTAAATCAATCAAGCCTGCAACAAGTTCACGTGGCTGAAAAACTTCAACCGTCAAATTCCACTGAAGAATGATGATGAAATCACTTTCATGACAACTCTACTTGACACTGAAAACCAGCAAACTCTTCTCAAAGAACACTAACAAAAAAACACATGACTACACATGATTTAGAAAACAAAATTCCCCACCTTAACAATAAGCAACATCAGCTTTCCAACAATTCCCAAAACCTACAAGAACTCAATCAATCACAGACACAATTAGAGATTGAAAGATCATGATTTGAAAACTCATGGATTGTTGAGCTTCAGTTTATATCTTTGGAAGATCTAAGAAAAACTTTAACTACGACAGCTGAAAACAAGAAAAATACTTGGGGGATCACTTGAAATTCACGAGCACCCCTGGCAAAAAGGTTCTCACACTAATCAAGATCTTGAATTGATGGAAGGAGATGATGATGATGGTTTGGGAAGTGCTTGTGAAATCTTGAAGCTCCTCTTAGAAAAGCTCACTTGCAGCAGAGCTTCAAAGTGTGTGATGCAATGATGAAGGAGAGGAGAGTAGAAAATGCAAAATGGACCACTGAGTCTGGTGGCCCTCTGGTGATGCTACAAATCTTTTATCTGGTGCCGTTGGATTGTTCTTGGAAGTTAATTAAGCTGGTGAGGGGTAGTTAGGAGAGACTAAACTGTCATCATTTTCTTAACCTCCCACTAATCCCTCTTTTACTAGTAATTAGCTCTAATTAGGTCCAAATTGAAGTCCCACTTTGTATGATAGCCAAGGACACTTTGTAGATACTGAGTTGTGTGAATAGCAACTCTAACTCAGTATAGGGGAAGGGCAACACCCCAGGCTGTGTTCCTTTGTTCCTCTGTTTGAGGGCCTGCGAAGTTGGTGCAAGCTCTATATGCTGAAAAACAGAGGAAGACCCTCTAGTGCTGCCCTTCCCCTGCTTAATACATTGGCCTAATTTGGAAGGAAACATGCTGGAAGGACCTTTCAGCTTTGTAAGATATCTCTCATCTTGCTTGAAAGTTCTCCCTAGGAAAGTACCTGCAGATGGAAAACTTATGTCAATGTTTTATGTGTAGGGTAAAGCCCCATGGTGCTCAGGTTAGGTCCATAATTTTGGGAATATACCCCACCCTGGGGCTTTAACCATTGTGAAGCATGAGGCCAGTGTTATCATGTACCTTAAACATGCATTAAAGAAGCAGGGCTGATTTCCCTTTGCTAATATCATGCGCAACTTTGGGGAAAAACCAATTACATGTGTTTGGAATTGCTGTACATAGAGCTTCCAAAGTCAGTTCCTTGTCAATTTTGTGCAATTCATGTTTGAGTTCTTCCTTTTTCCAATCAGATAAACTTATTTTCACTGATATGAGCTTGTGTCAACTTCAGCCCAAACTTTTCAACAGCTAGCTCAACTTTGAAGCTGATAGAGGTCAGTTAGTTTCTGGTTGGAAACAGGACACAACTCTGAGTTTTGATACTGGCAGTCAGATCCAATTTCTGACAGAATCTGTGCCTGCAGAGAATCCATTCATCTAAATGTAACAGCACGATTGTCCAGATGTTCATGGCCATTCTTCAATAAGTGAAAAGAAGCAAAGCAAGTGAGCAAGTCCAAAAGGACTTCTTGTCACTTTACACAATGCACATAACCAATCAAATGCAGAACAATACCTTTCAACCTGGAAGTAGTGCCTTCCACATTTTCTCAGCTGAGTTCCTTTCAATCTGGGTATCTCAAATCTCTTGAGCCCAAGGTGAATTTCAAGGCTTCTGGCTGGAACAATTGTCTTGCTGTCAGTTTACCATCTTTCTATCCTATGATACTATTTCACATTTTGATCATCTTTTTGGTATTACACCCTATGGTCGTTCATGGGGTTTCAAATAATCTGAGTTCAAGACTGAATTGATCACCTTCCTTAGACCTTCAACTTCTCACTGCACTCACAACGATTGTCACCTGTTCTAAACAGAGGAGCAGAGCTGGGTCCAAGAGATGATGTCCTCACAGAGACATGGCAACATATACACAATGTAGAGTCTGCATGAGTTGGTTTCATACATCAGTTCCAATTACTCAGCAATTTGTGCAAACCTCTTTCTGATGGATTTCATAAAGATCTTGGAATCAACCAAGTCACTACATGCAACAATCCCACTAAGCAGATCCGCTATGCAAATGAATGCATTTTCTTGGAGATGCCTGACCTTTAGAGTCAACTCACACAGTACTTCTAAAGAAACTGGTCATAGACGGTTGAAGGTGCTGCAGGGTCACAGTAAAATATTCAAAGAGGAGCAAGGGATTTGTGTCCTAATGCACCAGATCAAACATAAAAGGCAACTTGATCTCGTTACCCAGCACAAGCAATCATACATTGGCTTTCCATTGTTTCAAAAGCTCTCTGGGTGTTCACCTACATATCACTCTCAACACTGCAAGGTGCAAAAAAATGTTGCCCTCTCT
>Ga0209208_10004773_pt1 | contig 19064 bp, 21 predicted proteins | sample S1TSphfallax_3_FD_187694 | JGI IMG/M metagenome (GOLD analysis project Ga0209208, IMG submission 187694) | Host-associated microbial communities from peat moss isolated from Minnesota, USA - S1T2_Fd - Sphagnum fallax MG (SPAdes) (version 2) | ecosystem: Host-associated > Plants > Peat moss >... | reverse complement strand
TGCTAATGAACCCATGTCACTCCCATCTTTCTCATTGAGCTTTGAGGAATCTAGACCACCCAGGCATTCCAACGGCTTCGATCTTTCGTCTCCAGCCAGGATGAATCTAGGCCACCGATATATTTTATAACGGCTTAGATCTATCGTCACTCAGCCCGAATGAATCTAGGCCACGTAAATGCCAACGGCTTCGATCTTTCGTCACCAGCGAAGATGGATCTAGACCTAAAAGCAACGGTTGGGATGTTTCCCTCCCCCCTGGGACAGCCAGAGAAAGAAAGCCATGTCTCTGCTGCGTGTGGGTTTTGTTGCAGAGCGGGGAATCTGTGCTCTCCTGCTCTCGAGAACAAAATTCTTGGCAAAATTCTTGCGTCGATTTCTGTGCATCAGGTGAAATAAGACGAGAAGGAAGACAGGGCAAACAAATCCGGCTTGAAACCGGTGTTTTTGGGGGTTTTTTTTTTTTTTTTTTCCTCTTTTTTGTTTTTTTGTTTTTTGGTGTTGGTTAGATTAAGAGCTTCATGGATTCAGAGAAGGAAGTATATTTAGTAAGGAAAAACGTCTTTGTTGATGTTTTTGTTGCGAGTTTTTTAAGGTACTTTTCCTGAAGTTTCGAGAAGGAGCGGTTCAGGAGAGATTTTTCTTGTTTTCCTTTTTTTTGGGGGAATTCGGAGTCAGATCTGCTGCATGATCTTTTTTTCCTTTCGGTTTTCAGAACAAGTTTAGGTACTAGGAGTCTGGAGTTTTAACCGCTTTCGGATTTTTGGGATCCTTTTTTTTTTTTTTTGGTTTTGGTTTTGTCTTCTTCTTCTTTTGAAAATAAGGAAAATCTTGTAGCGATGTTCGGCCGCAAACAACCAAAGAAGAGTGACAGTACTAGATACTACGAGGTTCTTGGAGTCTCCGTGACTGCGACGCAGGAGGAGCTGAAGAAAGCCTACAGGAAAGCGGCCATCAAGAATCATCCTGATAAGGGAGGCGATCCCGATAAGGTGCACTGTCATGTTCTCTCTCTCTCTCTCTCTCTAATTACACACCTCAGTGCTTTGTTTCTTGCCCTAATTTGCTCTGAAAGTCACCAGACCTCAGCTTTCAGTGCAAATGATATTACAAATGCATGAGAATGCCATGTGAAATGATAGATACATCATGCAGAAGATATCTGAACATGTTTCCATTTGCATGAGCTGTCTTCTGTTGCTGTATATTCTTGTGCCTAGAATTGGAAGATTGTAGCTAAGGCAGTAGACAGGACAGAAAGTGATCATATTGTTGTTCATGGTAACAGTACTTAGAAGTAGTGAGTGGAGATCACAGTATGTGGTAGGGCTTTTAGAGTTTCTTCATCTATGATGCCCTAGCTCTGAATTTTAATGAGAGAAATGGTGTCGGAGAAAATAATTATTTTACTGCTGAATTGCTGGTCGTTTCTGACAATGGGTTGTTCAAATATTTTCATATTTAGATCACATGCAGGTAGGCTTCTTGGGGTTTCTTCATCAATGCCTCAGCTTTGATTTAATCAGAGAAATTGCCTTGGAGAATTATTTTTGTTACTGCTTGCTGGTTGGTTCTGACAATCGGTTGTACAATGATTTTCTTACTTAGATCATGTGGGTAGAAGTTTTAGGGTTTCTTTGTCTATGCCTCAGCTCTGATTTAATCAGAGAAATTGGTTTTGTACTGCTTAATTGCTGGTTGGTTCCAACAACAGATTGTTCCAAGATTTTCATATTTAGACCACATGTGGGTAGGCATTTTAGGGTTTCTTCATCTATAGCTCTGATTGGATCAGAGAAACTATGTTGGGGGATGAGTTTTGTACTGCTTGCTGGTTGGTTCCAACAATAGTTTGTTCAAACCTTTTCATATTTAGAACCTAGGAGATGATCGCCTCATCAGATGCAGTGTTGTTTTTTGTTTACCAGTAAAGTGTCAAGGAATGGTGGCAAAATTGTGTTGCAATGTTTATTTGTTACTTATATGCAGCTGCTTACTTGCTTGGTTTGTATAATTATCCAGAATATCAACACAGCAGTTCATGTCAAATGGTGATGGACCTTTTGGAATGTGAATATATCTGGTCTGGATGATGCAGTTCAAGGAGATTTCTCAGGCTTATGAAGTGTTGAGTGACCCTGAGAAACGAGAAGTCTATGATCAGTTTGGAGAGGATGCCCTCAAGGAGGGCATGGGTGGAGCGACCCACAATCCATTTGACATTTTTGAATCATTATTTGGAGGTGGTGGTGGTTCGGCTTTTGGAGGTAGACCCTACACACAATGTTGTCTGGCTGTTCAGTCTCTAGAATAGTAGAACCCTTCTTATCCAGCATACTTGAATTAGAAAGAGTGGGAGGATGATGTTGGTGGGATTCTTTTTGTCTAAATTGAGCTGTGCAGTACTGAAGTTGCAATTATGTGCTTTGTGTTGATGTGGGTTGCCTTTCGCCTTTTGCAGGTGGAAGTGGCAGAGGTGGCCGCAGGCAGAGAAGGGGTGAGGATGTTGTTCATCCCTTGAAGGTGTCACTGGAAGATTTGTACAATGGAACATCAAAGAAGTTGTCTTTGTCAAGGAATATTCTTTGTCCGAGGTGCAAGGGGTGAGATATACATGTCAGACTATCTTTCTTTTTGCTGATAGTCATGCAAGGATTCGCTTTCATAATCTGTGACATGCACACTTTGTTTTCTTGCCAGGCCAATCTGGAGAGGTGTGATCAGGAAGTGGATTGTAGACCTAACAAAGTATGTGCATTAAGAAGTGTAATGACAAGGGGGTTTGCTGTGTAATTCTTGCAGCAAGGGATCAAAGACTGGTGCATCAAGTCGATGTGCTGGATGTCAGGGATCTGGCATGAAAGTTTCAATTCGTCAGCTAGGGCCGGGCATGATACAGCAGATGCAGCATGTTTGTCCTGATTGCAAAGGATCAGGTTTGTGTATCCAGCTTGAATGTCAGTTCTGCAAATCACTTCCCACAAATCCTGCAGTCCATGGTTTTTCTTGGAAGCTTTCATACTTTGGATTATTCATTGTAGAGTTATTGTGTGATTGTTTCCACAGGAGAGGTTATTGATGAGAAGGACAAGTGTCCACAATGTAAAGGACAGAAGGTTGTGCAAGACAAGAAGATGTTGGAAGTTCATGTGGAGAAGGGGATGCAACATGGGCAGAAGATCACGTTCCAGGGAGAAGCAGATGAGGCGGTATGATCTGGTCTATGTACAACTGCTGTTTACTTGAAGTGTTGTTGGATTAGCTTAGCTTCTTGGAAAATCATTCAAGTTCCTTCCGTTGCAGAAGATTTTAAGTTTTAAGGTGTATTTTCTTCCTCTCTGAAGTACATTTTTTTTAAGCTCTGGTCTGTGGGTCTAGGTTACTGACCTAAACTTATCATGCATCTGCAGCCTGACACACAAACAGGAGACATAGTGTTTGTTCTGCAACAGAAGGAGCATTCAAAGTTTCAGAGGAAGGGTGATGATTTGTTTCTAGAGCACACTTTGTCCCTGACTGAGGCACTGTGTGGCTTCCAATTTCCCCTCACACATCTGGATGGGAGACAGCTTCTTGTCAAGACAACTCCAGGGGAAATAATCAAGCCAGGTTTGTTCTCATTCTCTTACCTTTTACTAATAGTTTCACAGTTTGCGAATATCCATCCAATCTCAAGTGAGTGAGCACTTCCATACCCACATCTCCAATTCTCTCTGTTGAGCTTGTCATAACAAGGAATGCACTGCTATATTTCCTTGCATCTAAGATTTGTTGTTCCGGTTGATCAGGTCAATACAAAGCAATAAATGATGAGGGTATGCCTCACTATCAGCGGCCATTTATGAAGGGCAAGTTGTACATACACTTCTCAGTTGACTTTCCTGAGTCAGGATCTCTCCATACAGAGCAACAGGAGGCTGTTGAACACATTTTTCCTAGAAGAACAGTCAACGAGATGACAGAAATGGAGTTGGATGAGTGTGAGGAGACGACACTTGTTGATGTTAACATTGATGATGAGATGAAAAGGAAGGAACAACAACGGCAGCAGGAAGCTTATGAAGAAGATGAAGACAATGGTGGACCTCGTGCACAGTGTGCCCAGCAATAACTTTTGACTATTTAGGTCCACAACTTGTTGGTCATGCTGTTTTACACTGCAGAGGGATTTGAGGTGCCCATTGTTGGGCAGCACAATCTTGTGTGTGTTAGTTACCCCAGCTTCTAGACAGGAGAGGAGAATTAGAGATGTTAGGAAAGTATGGGACAAGACATGTAAATCGTGGGCACTTCAATCAATGCAAAGCGTTTCTTGTTTGACTATCAAGATTTTTAGACTGGCGGATGTGTTCTATGGGGGAACTGGGGTCTTCATAGAGTGTACATCCTCCCTCCTTGTAATCTTGTATACAGATGCAGAAAATTTTCAATGGCACAAGTGGAGAGGTGTTCCATGAAGACCTTTCTAGAATGCACACCCTCAGGTATGCATGCAGGTATGTTTTCAAACCTTTTGTCACACATCGAAATACAAGGTCTTGTCTTTAGAATGTCTCTACAGGATCAATCCATCCCGAGGAGTTTTTGTTTTGTTTCTCTTCTGAAAACAACCACAGACCACTGCTACCACAAACTGATTGCTATCCAAGAGCCACCACAAAAGTTGCAGAAACCACAAAATTGGCTGCAACTTTTGGCAACTTTTGTGGTGGCTCCAACTGAAAGGATCTAAAGGATTGTCCAATGACCAATGACAAAAAGATTTTTATTTTTATTTTTTTGTTTCCTTTCTTTTCTTCCATTTTTATTTAAAGAGCACTTGCATTCTGTAACTTCTTGGTAACTTCAAGCTTTTGAAGAATGTGCGGCCAAAATATTATAATTGCAACAATGATCAAACACAAGAAGGAAAGGTGCCCTGAAACAACATTGCTCTGCAAAGTTTCCATCTGAATGAAGAAAATGTGTAATGAAGGCAAAATGTATGGGAACAATTTCAGAGAGTAGGTACATTGCAAAACAGAATCAGTTTAATGCAGATGTGATATCATGATTTGAACCAAGAAACTTGCAATGAAGGAAAAGTGTACACTGCAAGGAAGGAACAATTTCAAAAAGTACATGCAAAACAGAACAGATACAAGTAATGCTGCAGATAACATGGTAACCCAATTTGAATCATTGAATTTGCAAAAGGAGGAAGAACATTGTAAACAAACTGATTTTATAAGGCATTCCTGAACATTACAATGCTTATCTAATTCACATGTAAAGAGATCAGACCACAAATCAGGATTTAGCATAAAACCTGGAATTGGAAGGACCAGAAGCACAAGTTTGCAATCAGGAGAGATCAGAACATAAACTGGGATTTAGCACGAAACCCAGATTTGGAAGCACCAAAGGCACAAGCTTACAACTGATCACCACAGTATCTGGACATTTCACTCTGTACACACATCATGAGAGCAATGTGAGATTTACTACAGAATTTGAGCAGATTTAGATTGGCAAAAGAGTTGAGTCCTAAATCTCACATCATTGATCCAGAATTTACTGAGAAACTGGACGCCGAGGGCTTTGTAAAGGTGATCCTGCCTGCCTGCCGTGCATACCTAGTGGAAATTCCAGGCGCACCCAATTTATTTCTGTTCTGCGATATACTCAAAACCTTGGTGGGAAAATTTAAACCTTTACTCGGACCACAAATGAACCTGCAAAAAGCATCACCAATCAAGAGAACTTGTAAGAAAAAAATCCTGCAGAATCCTTCTATCTCTGGAACTTCTTCAGCAATTTTCAGAATGTGAAAGTGGTGACCTGTAATCAGCCTGTCATAATTGCTGTAGTAATTGATGGTCCTTAATCAATTACCATTCCCAAAGTGGGCACGAAGTCTATGTCTGCATATGTGTCTTAATAACAACCCTTTGGTAAGCATTTCAAAGATGGGAAGTGGACATGGATTTGCAAGTAGGGTGGCCAGAAGGGTACAATATTATCCATAAAGAACCAATAGAATTTTACTCATGCATGTGGAGGGTGCCTTACCCAAGCAGTAAAATTTCTGCCTCAACATACAGAGGATGGCACCTTAAGCATCAGGTTCCTTGGCTTACACATAAGGTGCCTCCTCTACTCTCAAATGAATCACAGCCATCCATTTATGAAAGCAAAAAGACTACCAGTTCTTTCCACTGGGCCAGGTACAGAATTCAAATGGGGCTGTTCTGGGAATTTCGGTCCTGCACTTGGCTCCTGCCTCATGCAGGGCCCTTATTCCCAAAACAAACTCATTCTTGGTCCTTACCCTACACAGAATCACCCTTTCTTTCTGATGATACTTAAAACCCTAAATGATCCAAAATTGCATCAAGGACAGATAATGGCATGCCAATAACATTTCAAGAAAAAAAGACATACATGCAGGAAGTGTTGAAACTTCAGCAGAGACTGCACAAGCTACCCCAAGATTCGTCAAAGCACCACGGATAAGCCCACAAGGGAAGTAGAGGTACTGGCCAGCAGCTTGAGAGGCACGGGAAGCATTTGCAGCTGCATTCACGTCCATCTGGGCAGCCTCACCAGGAGGTGCAGAGTCAACAGAAATGCGTGTGAGCCACCGAAACTTATTATCTTGCAAGACAAACACACCCTGCACAGTCACCTCCCAATCAAGGACACAATGAGTTCATCATAACTCCCCCAGGAAGACCCAGCAGATGCATTTCATGCAAAAGAAGCAGTGTAAGATGTAAGACTCAGTTTTAGCATATACAAGAACCATTCCACCGAGCTGCAATTCTTTTACTGTCATAAATTTTCACAACTTGCAGCCTACATGTATGTATGTAACATGATGGAGAGAGAGTGTGCATGTGCGTGTGTGTAATGATACGAGAAACTTACTCGATGATTGGTTTTCAAATTGTCCACTTGTTTCCGAAAAACCTCAGCCCAGAAGTCTTTGCAAATAAACTTGATAGCTTCCAGATGGTCTGCAAATCTTGGTCGCTCCTTTGTATACCTTCATGCAAATAATTCCATCTATTTCAAAGTACTTCAGACAAGTTCATCTACTGAAAGTCACCAATTTGCAAATGGTAACATAAATCCTTGATTCACTCTTTGCTGGTTCTTCTTACCTGGCCATGAAGGGAATTGACATCCAGTGCTCTGAACATAAAGAACTGGTAGATATTTTTCTAGTTTATGTGGAGGGCACCTTACACCCTCAGTAAAATTTCTGCCTTGACAGAGGATGGCACCTTGCACATAAGGTGGTTCCTCATTTTGTTGAACCTTATGCACTTCCTCTCCTCTCAAATGAATCACAGCTGTCCGTTTATGAAAGGAAAAAGTTGCCAATATCTTTATCTTTGGAAAGAACCTCTCTTCTGGTATATGGAAATGCCAACAAAAAATCAATCATCTGCTATAGCTAGCAACAGTAGAAATTGACAGAAATAATTCTCTGGCCTTTTCTCTACTCTTTATTTCTCTGTGTTCATGTTCCAGGTACCCTAATCAGACTTTCAGGTGTGATGATTGATTTCTCTATCTCTAATTGCCAACATAGAAAGAGACAGTGTATTCTAAAGTGATCCTTTGTTAACAAAAAAAGGTTCTAAGTGTCACAAAATTGGTGACATGTGATATGCATTTTCATACTATGGAATGGTCAAGCTCCTGCTACTTCATTGTGTTGGGTAAGGCACCAGGTGAACCCCATTAGTTAGGGCAAGTTAGGGCAATGCACCCAACATAATGGGCAAAGGGCAAGGAGGAGGCCATTTGCATGACATTGAGGTTGGGGGTGGCAGGTTCAATGATTTACTGAAAAAATTCATCTTCAAGAGACAGATTTTTCAGTCCTCATTACAAGTGAGTGTATAATCATCACATCAGAGCAAGATTATGTCATATAATGTGGTCAAGAAAATGACATAAACTACGACTCCAGAGCTTGATGTCAGGGTTTTGGTGACATGATATTGTGTTCTGATCTGCGGGAATTGGCCTATGCATTGAAGGATTTAAGGGTTTGCAGAGTACCGTCATGGAACACAGCAAGAGAGAGAGAGAGAGGGAGAGGAATTTACCTTTCTGCAAGCTGTAGTCCAACTTGATAGCCAATGGCTTCAATGCGCCGAGCTGCGAGCTCCGGTTTGTTCGGATGCAGCCGCTTGCAATAAGTCGCCACAAGCTCAAGATTCAAACTATCGACGCAACTCTCCGCCACTTCCCTCCCTCCTCCCGGCATTTTTTCCAGACCAAAAATAAAATCTGGAATAATCTCACATCAAAAGCAGCTGAAAATTTCCGACACTCCAAAACTCTCAACCCGTTTTCAATCAACAACAACCCTTTTCTTCTTTTCTTTGACTCTGTCCTTCTTCCAAACCTTCCAACTTCCCTTTCTTTCTTTCCTCCAAAAACCTCTTCCAATATGGGAAAAAAAAAGAGAAAAAACCCTCCTCCACTCAATACAAGATCTGAGAACTCCCACAAGAAATCATAACATCTTGTTCCGAGAGACCCAAAAAACTCCCCCCAACAGTTTAGTTCCGCACACCATTCTCTCTCTCTCTCTCTCTCTCTCTCTCTCTCTCTCTCTCTCTCTCTCTCTCTCTCTCTCTTCACAACAAAACACAGACCAAAACAGCCAAAAGAGAGAAAGAATCAGCGATCTGCGGAAAACCCATTAAAGAAAAGACGTACCTCCGTCCTCCAGAGACTCTCCGCAAAACCGCAAAGCTCCGGAACGACGGACCTCAACACTTGACAACGAAGAGGGACTTTGGTTCTGAGGCGAGCGCCAAACCCTAAAATCTGAGAGAGCCAAAAAATAAATAAAGGCGAAGGAAATTCCAAGAATTAAAAAAATAATTTTTTTTTCGTCAAATTACAAATCAAATAAAATGTTTCCTTTTGAGATGAAACTACCATGGAAAACTTAGGTCTCCTAATCAGGGGGGGTTAAATTTCGCCAAAAATGGCGATTTTCTTTCAAATTGGTGAAAATTGGGTTTTTTAGTCACCATATTTCAGGAAAAAAAATCTCGAAAAAACATTTTTGCCAGATTCTAAGTAGTAGCAGGTAGCCAAAAATATAGAAGGATGATAGTTTCTTTTTTCTTTTAAATAAATTTTCAACTTTGATGTTTTCCTATTGCCAAAACTGGCTAAATTATCTTATGGATGATCATCACTTCAACAACTTCACAAAGTTGGAAAAAAATCTCCTACTCCCAATTGAATAATAATAATAATAGGAAATTCCCATACACAACCATCATGTCAAACCATCAAAGTTGACATGTTGTGGATGACTATTTACTTAAACATGGATTCTACCCATGTGAAGAATGATCCAAATTTGTGGGTTTAACTAGGGAAAAACAACATTGCAAAACAAGTGCAACATAGCATGGAGGTGAAGTTGAGAAAGAGAAGTGAAAATTCAAAATTATGTGTATTTCATGGCTATTTGGTATCTTTTTAGTTTGGGAAATCTAATGACACATGATTTTGAAACCTTGCAAGGTTTCTTTTCGTTTTATGAAGGTGCCTAATACATTGAACATGCATTGGTTTAACTACTCAAATTGGGGTATGACTAATGCAACAAGTTGCATGAGGCGGTGTGATGGTCACACGAGTCCATCCACAACAAGCTAGGTTTATTTTTGTGAGTTGTGATGAGGTCACCACAATTGACAACCAAAGTTGAATCTTCATGTCTATTTATATGATGCACAATTTTAAAAGGTTTATTTTGCTAAACCTAGAAAGATTAACAAAAGGTGTTGGTGATAATACTCTAACTCTGATTAAGAATGACCTTGTGTCATTTGGGGTTTTGGCATATAATTTGGTGTTGCAAGAAAACTTGTTTGCTTTGGAGTTGACAATCTCATGATTTTCCAAGGTGCTAAGACTACAATCACAAAACTTTTTGAAAGGGAAACATGCACCTTTCCTTACTATAGTTCATTGTATAATTCACATATGGACAAAGCTACTGGTGCAAATTTTGAACTCTTTGTGCTTCACTACTAAGATTGAAGCACTTTTAGCTTTTGTTTACAACTATTATGTTCATTCCCCTAAACAAGCATTGGAGTAATCAAAACTAAATTGCAAAAGAAGGGGTTGAAGATATAATAGAACATTAAACTAGGTGGATCAACATGATTGCACCTACAAAGTGTGTTTTGGTTTGAATATAGATGTTTCCTTGTCAAAATGAGTGAAGATTTTGCCATTGTTGAGAACACAAAAACAAACTATGAGTTGTGTGATGTGAAGACTTTGATGGGGTTGCCTTGTGTATTGCCATTGCTTGAATGTGTGTAGAACTTAAGTTTGGACAAAGTCACCATGTTTTCATTGGCAATTTCATTGTTCTCATGAAGATGGGCTAATAAGTCATGTTGAATATGTAGTATGATTTTGATCATAAGTACAATTACAATCACTTGCAAAAAAACTTAGAGTTGGATTCATGTATTATTAATGTTCTTCTCATAGCTTGGTGGAAGGAACTAGAATCTATTGTTGAATATATGGCTTTCCAAATCAAAGCCAAGTTGTACATGATGCACACAACAATATTTGTCATGCTATGTTATGTCTATGGTGACATGAAAGTATTGGGGTTTGACTTTTGAGGCTATGAAGTTGTAATGCATTATAAAATCCACTTCATTTGTTGAAAAAGTTGCATAAGAAGTTTCCAAAACAAAAATTGATGAATGTTAATGGGATTGTATACCTACATTATTAATAATCCCCTCACTTTGAGCTAACCATTCTTAGGCATTTGCATATCTTGAAAGCAAATTTTGATCATTGGAAACCTCTTGGATCCTATGGACTGTTTGCCACTACCTTATTTGATGAAACAATTCAAAATGATTTGCCAACTTTGGGGGTTGGAAATCCATGAAGTCCTAAATCCTTGTGACAAAAATGCAAGTAGTAAATGGTTCAAATGGGCCCCTAATATACCAAACATTGGAAATGTTTTCAAACATAAATATTGAAAATAAGGTCACATTTTTCATTTGGAATTATGGATTAAAAGTTGTGGTAAAACAAGGTTAGGGATCAAAATTTTGACAATTCAACTCCCAATTATTAAAACTTGGAAAAAAAATGTCAAATAACCTTCAAACTTTAAGGGCTACAATATTTTCCTTTAGAGTTTAATCAAAGATTTTATGAGAAAGTTATGAACTTGCAAAATTGTGAAGCTTATAACTTGACATAAATAAGATTTTTTTGGGGAATCTAACAAATTTTCACCCATTTAATGTAGCCTTTGTCATTGGCCACAAAATACATTGTAGGAAAGGAGGTGGTGGCTCCTCTTTAAATGTGATGTGTCTTGTGAATTTGGCTCATTCATAGCTTATTCATGCCTCAGTTTGCTAATGACTTGCACTAATAACTTTCTTATTAGTTTGTGTAAATTGTTATCACTTTGATCTTAAGTTTATGAATTCATTTAAATCCCATTAGGAGCTCTCATCAATAGTTTTCTCTTGAGAGTTTAGGAGCAAGCCTTGGGTTTGCATTTTGTTACAACTTTGGGGATCAATTAGTTTTTAAACCCCCAATACCACTTGACAAACTTGAAGGTGTGTACCAATGCAAACAAATTATGGAGACACCTTTTAATTACAATCTCACATCATGCTTGTGACCCTAGCATTTCCCACAATTGAAATAACCTTTGGTTAAAAACCCCAAGTTTTGTGAACATTGAATTGAATGTATGCATGGTTTTCTTATGAATGATGGATGTCCTATAATTTTCTTTGGTGGTGACATTGTTGGTGTTAAATATTAACATCAACTATTAACAAAAAATTGCTAGAGTTATTTTTTATGGTTCTAAATTACTAATTTGTTTGGGTGAAAACATTGTTGAGTAATACCACTAAGAACATCACACCCGTCATTTGTTAGACCCATCAAACTTTACATCACAAACTTCCTAAGCAATGGATTGTTGTTGATTGTCATGTAAATTTTGGATTTTTGTGGGTTTGTATAGTAATATATTGATTTCCACATGATTATGCTTCATAGGATTATTGTGTAGATTATTCAATATTCAAGTTTGAACAAATACATGTTGATTCCATGTAATGAATATACATAAATAAAACATAAATTTTCATCATGTAAATTGATTATGTGAATTGTGCAATATTTTTGTATCAAATTACATGAAATAGTCACAACAAATGTGTCATTTTAGATTCAATAATGCTATAACACTAATTTTATGGTTTTTTTTATATAAAAAATAACATGAAATCCATGTCACACTTATCTACGTTTTGTGATGAATAATTTTTTTTCATGTATGACATTTGATTTTTTTAATTAAAAATGTGTTTCAATTTTTGTGATTTTTGGAAATCCATCTACCGTAATAGTAAGAGCTAACTACATTTAAAAACATCGATAAAAGTGTAGAAAATTCATAAATATTTAATCAACATTTGAAAGATAATTTAAGTCTTTACAATATAGTGATGTGTGATATAGTATGAACAAATTTCTACTTGAACCTTGTTAAAGATTACTATGCAACCAATCAAATGTTTAAAAAGTTTCTAACATTAACCTTGTAAGTTAAAAGTATTGAAATATGATAGAACATGTGTACCAATCTAAATGTTCCATAATTTCCTATTTCACATGAAGCAATGTGTTCAAAGACAAGAAAGCTCTTATAATTTATTTTAGGTCACATTATTTGAATAGAAAGGAACTCTACGCCTATAGAAGGAAATCGTATGAGTTTTGCATGTAAAAGCCACAATGGACAATTTTTAAATCTATATATGGTAGACAATTCTGATTGAATTGTTTAGTTAGGGTCTTATAAAATTTATTTGCAACAATATTGATGAGAAACCACACATTATAAAAGTGGAAACAAACCCTTGCCATTGGTTTCAAGATGATCCACATGCTAGGTTGCATCCAATCATGGAATAATGCAAGGGAAGGCCTAATCTTTTGCCCTATTGACTAAAGAGGATCAATAACCACATTCACATAGATTGGTAAGTGGTTAGTTTCTCAAATTATCACACTTTCCCATTTGACATGTTCCCACACACCAAAACACCTAATGGAAGAAAAACTACTATCAATGGAAAGACATACAATCTTATGAATAATCTATAGAAAAGTGTTATACATACATGAAGTTCCATGTGTAAGTTATTAAGGCAACAAACTTATAATTAACTTTTAATAATCCAAACTTGCATTTGGAGTAGCTTGGCATAGTAAATGATATTGCCATTATCATTATAATCAAAATTTTGTTACAAACCACATCACAATATAGTGTCATTCTAAGACATGATTGCATTGCCTTATTTATTGAAATAGTTAATATGTCACCAAATCAAGGCATGGCTAATCAATTCTATGCCTTTCCTACAACTCAATTCCCAATTAAGATTATATATGAATATGTTCCATAGGCAAGAATGAAAGTCTTGACTACAATATGGATAAATGTTATTTGGTTGTAGAATCCATTTCTTTTGAAAGCCTCCTTGTATGTGTTTTTTTTCAACTTTACATTTTCCTCCATGTCATTATTCATAAGGAATTTAATCAAAGACTTTATATTTCAAATTGGAGAGGTGGACAAAAATATTGAAGAAGAACCATGCTTTTAAAATTAATCAATGTCTATTAAAACTTCTTTCATAAATTTATCATATCACATGCACAAGCCATGACATTTCATCATTTGGCTAAGAAGGGATGGTGTGGTTGGCCAAGGGATAGCAAGATTCCACATTTTTAATGGATGTGCAAAGTAGTGGAAGTTCACACCATTGGTTTCACATTGCTAAAAAATTGGGTTAAGTGCAAGCTTTGCGATTTGTGATGGTTGGAAGCCCAAGTTACATAATCATGTGTCATTTATGTGGTGTTTTCATTGTTGATGACAATCTAGTTCACCATACCTCAAAACCAATTAACCCCAAACTTTTGAAGCCTTGAAGTAACATTTTAAAATTTAGTTTTGGTTTGTTTAGTGACATCCCCTATCTTAGATTTTGTATTTTTTAAACATCACGGTCCTTTTTGGGATTGGATAAAACCTACCAAATTTGATCATCCTTTGATTAATGAAAATGTTGGAAAGGTTTGAGCCACATTTTGGTTTTTGGCTTTTAACATCAGCAAGCATGTCTTTTCATCTGCTAGACTATAACACCCATGCACCAATATTGGGTTGATGTTATGGATCAAATTGTTGCAACAACAAATGATTAATATCACATGTGACACCTCACAACACATGCATATATTACCATGGAATTGAAACAAATTTGCATTAACATGTAACATTTTTATGCCCACAAATCTTCCTATTCCTTCCACCATTCCTACCTACAAATGAAAGTAAAAATTATTGTGACACTACCATGTTCCTGCTAATTACTAAAGTTTTCATTTGTCACTATGTTTTGGTCTAGTTATCATAAAATAAATAGTTCCCACCTTTTTTATCTTTGGCAACCCATCCAAACTAAAGTAAATTGTAATTGCATACAAGAAAATAAAGGGAAAAATTAGATTTTCAAAATTAATCTTACTAATGGTTAATGAATAATCATATGTTTATTGAAGTAAATAATGAACAACACATTGCTCATATTTGAATAGCTACTAGAATTCACCATTAATTATAACACCAAACTGATTAATGTCATTAATAAACCATGGCATGTTATGTTTTGTCCACCTAAAAATGCAAATGTGTAAATGGTTAGGCAAAACAATGTTATAGACACTAAATGTCTAACTACAACCTTGGATTGCAAGATGTGAAAGGCCGACATAACGAAATAAAATAAATATTCATTCAAATTATGAAATGGGCCACAATCTATAGGGATTAATTTTACTTCCATTCTAATGAAATAACAATGATGTATAATTTGAATTATCAATAAACCCATACATTGAAAAACCAATATTCATACAAACATATGTTTGTAGTAATCAAAATTGTGAATGTCAACAAAAAAAATGGAACGATTTGTAAATAAATAAATCATGAATCATGAGATTAGGAAAAATGATTGATGAAATAAATTCAATAGGAATGTAATTCCCTATATGGGCTAAATGAAAGTATATAAAAAGAAATGGTTTGAAATATGGTAAGCCATGTTTGTGAAAAGAAGTGAATTTTTGAAGGGGGAAAAGTATGGATATTTAAGGACATAGGAAAATAGACCTTATGATAATAACTTTAACAACAATTATTGTGCACATTAGCCAAAAACCATCTTAACATTAATGTCATACCATATACACCATTAGTATAATAAGGAATTTTTTAAAAACTTGCCCTATTGAAATATTTCAAATAATACATTAGAAGTACCTACTAACAAAAATATCACCTCTAGATTGAGATAATGTATTAGTTACCTTCCTTGAGTTAGATTGATGGTTCTTCAATATTGGATATTATTTAATTGAAGATATTGCATCAATTTTTTAATAGTGTGTATTAGAACCCATGTAAACCAACAATTTTTATACAAACCTCCTATAACCTTGAAACACCAAACTACACAACCTTCAAGCATGGATGTTGGATTGATATGGGACTATTTTTCGCAAACAAAAACAATAAGACCTCTAAGAAATAATTCGTACTTTTGACTTCACCTCTTGAGGTTTACTACACAAATGGTTCCCACAACTTTTGAAGGAAGGAAAATATCATATAGGAAAAAGTACAATTCAAAGAGGTTCAAATGAAGTAAACATTGTTCACCGCAAACCACCAACCACTTGCACTTTGAATAAAATCACATGCAACCAATAATTGCCCTTGTAGACCCATCATCATCGCAACATGAAACAATGTAAACCTTCTACTTGTTCTTTGAAGACACTTCATATGGGCATATATGCAACTTGTGTATATCAAATATTCCCCTAAATACATCTTGGTGTGTTGGAATGTGATGTTTGCAAAAAACACAATTAAAAACATACATCATTGATGTTTTAACATGAACATCAAAATTGCATTATTCCATGACAATAAAGTGTTACTAAATGACAATTTCTTTTCTTGCCACTTGAAGAATTCTACCATGCACATTGTTTGCATGCCATAAAACCCCACAATTCATCTTCATAACATTTCAATTTGAGGTGTTGTTAGATATGGTATTGTTTAAATACATTTGTGAGAAGAATATTGTTTTGTTAGAGAAATATATAACACAATGTCTATGGAACTAGGTTTGGCTTTGTAGTTTAAGGCTTTTAAAACATTAGTTTATAACAAAATGTTTGTTCACATCTCTCAAAAATATTTGTGAATCATATATTGAGGTTGATCAAAGTCTCGAGACAATAACCTAGGCCCAACCTGGATATATGATGTTGATCAAATTTTCAAAAGAAAAACCTAGGTTGGGAATAATATATTTAAAAGTTATTTTGACAAATTTTAATAGAAGTTAGTATGATGTGATTCAATTTAAAATCATGAAGATAATTTGAGAGCCTAGACATAGGTCCTATGACATTTGTTTTTACTACTTTAGAGGTAAATTTAATCTCTTGTACATAAACATAGACCTTACTACTATATAGGATTGTCAAAATGTACATCAAGGTCCTAACCACATCTATTTAACACCATGTCAAACAAGGTGGTTTCTAAGCAAACATGACCAAAAGTTCGTAGTCACATTTATAGTCGCAATTGCTTATAGTCGTATATATTATAGTCATGTAATCATAATTATGATCATAATAAAAAAAGTGGTAGCAATTAAAGATTGAAAATGATTACACGACTACATGTGGATAGCAATCACAAGTTGTTCTAATCATCAAATCCATGTTTTGGCATAATGAATCTATGATGCATTCTTGAGAATCACACATTTGTTGTCATCATCCATCTTAGTACTAAAACTATGAAAAAGGAACCATGTTTAGATAAAAGAACATTTGCAAAGGTGTGCAAATGTTGGATTGAAGGTGCCATTAATGCATGATCCAATGTTTCATATGTTGCAAGGAATTGAAAGTTGATTATGAGGTCACCATGACATCATGAAATAATGAGAGGATGGTTTTAAGGATCAACCATCTTGGAATCATCAAGATTTGGGATCTTACATTCCCATTCAAAGTGTCACTAAAAAGCTAATATCCTTCATGCCTTATTGGAATTTGGTTGCTTTGCAAAATATGATGCAAATGGATAATGTATAGTTATCTTTGATGATTCGTGGCCAAAATACACAAGTGGAAAGTCCTTATGGTTTAAAATGGTTCAAGGTTATATCGATAACATTGAACACCTTTGCACTAGAAGAAAAATGTCAATTTATGATTTTAATTTGCAACTATAAAATATTTGCAACCAACATTTACAACTAAATTGCCTTAATTGCATAAGTGAAATTGCATCCAACATTTAATTGCAAATCATGACTCAACATGATGTCACCAAATGGACCATAAATGATATATACAGTTAATGTATACATGTTCATCCTATGACCATCCATATAACATTTGTAACTAATTTTTTTTTGCAACTATTTTTGTAATTGTCAAATATTGACACATTATTTGCCACATGTCTTAAATTAAAGTAATTTTAAAACAATGATTTTAAATGTTGGAGGAATCCATGCCATCAAATTCCAATGATTTGTGATGGTGCCACATGGTAATACCAAAATCCACCTATGGCACTATGAGGAATTTTGGATGAAAATTCATTTTTTTTCAAACCTTGATCTTGGGCATCCATTATGAACATTCATTTTAAATGGTCTTACATTGTGACACATGGTGTAATCAAAATTTGCCATGTGGCACATTCATTATATTTTAGAAAAAAATCAAATGAATATTTATTTGAGTTAGTAGGTAGCTAGGCACATAGGCCTATATATATAGGCATGTAAAATTAGGTAGGAAGGACATACTTACCTACTTAGGCCTACTTACATATTTCCATAAGTAATTAAAATTTATGTACCTTCTTATTTACCTACGTAGGTAGGCAAGAAGGTAGGTGGGCTAAAAAATAAGCATGTAAATAATGTTATTTCATTTTATGTTTTGCTTTTAGGGTTAGGCTTTTTTGAGATTGAGTAGTCATTCAAACAACATGCATAGTCCATGTTTCACATATGAAGCATTATGATTTGTTTATTTCCAACATCCTTTTATATGTGTCTACAAATTAAATGCAATTTTTAATTGACATCATCAATTGGGGATGTGTTTGTTAGATGGATCATTGACAACCATCAAGTTGGGTGCATATGTTGGACAAGACGTTGGTTGGCATGAAGATTGAAAGGAATTGCATTCAAATCCACAAAAGACAACGAAGGACAAAATCATTAAAATTTTCAAGTATTGCCAAAGCTTTGGTGGTGTCACTAAATACTTGACAAGCCAAGCATGAGACAAGCTTTTGATGCATTTGGGATTCACAAGGCCGCATTTTTTACCCATTATCTCTCAGTAACCAAGGTGCAACCCACATGTTTCAAATTGTCATAAATGGATTACATAATTTACATCCAATGGAAAGGTACATGATTGCTAGGGTGGAAAATTTTCTCATCAACCATGTAAAGGTCCTAACTAGCCCATGCTTTTGACGAGTAATACAAATAAAAATGCTACCAATTAGTGTGTCTTTTTTTGACAATTTTCTTTTCAAAAAATAATATTTCATCGAATATTTCCTTTAAAAAATCACCAAAAAAATTCTAAAAAAATTGCCATGTTTTTACATATTCTTCAACCAAGTAGCCAGGATATAAGAGGGTTTTAATAAATTTCTACTTCCATATAGCTGGTCTATAGTAAATGTGCCTAAATCTCCTTGTGGGTGATCGCCAATATGGCAATATAAAAAAATTGGAAAAAAAAAAAAAAAAAAAAAAAAAAAAAACTGCAAGTTGAAGTTTCAATAGTGAAAATGGGTCAAAATTTAGAAGAAG
>Ga0209208_10004772_pt1 | contig 19072 bp, 16 predicted proteins | sample S1TSphfallax_3_FD_187694 | JGI IMG/M metagenome (GOLD analysis project Ga0209208, IMG submission 187694) | Host-associated microbial communities from peat moss isolated from Minnesota, USA - S1T2_Fd - Sphagnum fallax MG (SPAdes) (version 2) | ecosystem: Host-associated > Plants > Peat moss >... | reverse complement strand
AAGATCAATGACTTCATTTGAGATGGGTCATGAATCAAGTTGATCAAGATCATGACCTAATTTGAGATGGTTCACATGATCAAATTGATCAAGATCATGACCTAATTCGAGATGGGTCATGGATCAAGATGATCAGGATCACGACCTAATTTGAGATGGGTCACATGATCAAATTGATCATGATCATGACCTAATTCAAGATGGGTCATGGATCAAGATGATCAGGATCATGACCTAATTTGAGATGGGTCACATGATCAAACTGATCATGTTCATGACCTAATTCAAGATGGGTCATGATCAAGTTGATCACTAGCATGACCTAATTCGAGATGGATCATCATCAAGTTGAGTCAGGATCAAAATGACTTGATTCAAGATGGGTCATGATCAGCATCATGAACAGGTTTTTGAGATGGGTGTCATGATGAGGGTTCCTGCATCAGGATATCATGAACAGATTTTTGGAGATGGATCAGAATGATGATGCATCAAGGAATTTGGAGATGGGTATCACGATGATCACCAATTTTGTTCTCAAAAAGATGCTGATCAACATCGTCTTCATTATCATGAGCTCCAAAGGATTTGTTTTACTGCAGATGTCAGATTTTGCTACTCTTAGACAGAGAGAGAGAGAGAGAGAGAGAGAAGGTCCTCCATCTTGTGAAGAAACAAACACCCATTAGTGAAATCAGGGGGAGAACAAAAACTAAATCAGAAAGACATCATCCTCATCATCATCATGAATCGCTGAAGAGAGAGCAGCTCCAAGATCTATAGAACTCTGTTAAATGCACTTGTGTTTACTGATGATCAAGAGAGCGTGTGATAGAGAGAGTTCGTGATTGATTCCAGTTTATGCAGAGATTTTGCATAGAGAAATAAATTTCCATAGTGTTTTTTGTGGTTTTGGGCTTTTGCTTGGGGGAATAGAAGACAGTAGACAGTTGCAGCAGCACTGTTTGTCGTTGTTGTTGTTGCACTTGAATTTCTGGATTTTCTCAATAACCCAAAAAGAGTTATTTGTGTGTGAATCTTGTGTTGTTGCTGGGTGTTGTTTTTATTTGGGGTTGTATCAGATTGTCGTCTTGTCTGCATGATTTTTTGCAAGAAGAAAGAATTGGACAGGAAGAAGGATTGAAGAGAAAAATAAATCAAGGAGTGTCAGGCAGCTTCTTAAGGATTTATCATCCTCTTGGGAATCAGCTTGAGAATCACATACTTTGCAACAGTTTTGGTAGCTTGGATCTGTGTTTGTGTCTGTGTCTCTGTGTGTGTGTGAATTCCATTCATAATTCCATTCACAATGCCAGAGAAAGGAGGGACATCCAAGAGCTTGTATTGCATTGGCACTCTCGACACAAAGGGACCAGAAGTGCACTACCTTGCAGAATGTCTCTCCTCTGCAGTAGCAAGGTTTCAGCTAGATGTAAGAAGCAAATTTTCAGCTCCATTTTGATGCAAATGTTCCTTTTTTGTTTTTGGGTTGCAAATCAGAAGTTTTGGTCAGTTTTCTTTTCCCATCCATACTGAGAATGTCCAGCTTTTGCTCCTGAATGTTTTGAGCTTTTTGCGTTTTTGGTTCTAGGGTTGCAGCACTCCTGGATGTCTTGTTTGTTCGGTTGGGTTTTTCTTCTTCCCCATTTCTAAGGGTTTCAGGATTCTGGTGTGCAGGTGCAAGTGGTGATAGTTGATGTGTCAACGACATTGAAGACAAATGGTACACATCATGCAAGCATCAGTAATGAGGAAGTGATTGCAAACCATCCAGAAGTTCGCAATCGATCCATTTCTTCACTACCCAGTGAGCGAGGGGAAGCGATTGCAACTGTGAGCTTAGCTCTTGTACATCTTCTGAAGAAATCACAGTCAGAAGGGAAGCTTGCAGGTGCTATTGGTGTTGGAGGCAGCTGTGGAACTGCACTCATTGCTCCTGCGCTTCGTGCATTGCCTTTAGGGTTACCCAAAGTCTTGATCTCCACGGTTGCTAGTGGCAACACATCGGCGTATATCAAATCCTCGGACCTGGTTCTGTTCCCATCTGTTGTTGACATTGCAGGTCTCAACAGCTTGAGTCGGGTGGTATTGGCCAATGCTGCGGGAGCTGCTGCAGGCATGGTGGCGACTTCAGAGCTTGGAATTGCTCAGAAGGGATCCACAAAGCCAACTGTTGGACTCACCATGTTTGGAGTGACAACCCCATGTGTTGATGCTGTTCGTTTCAAGCTTGAGGAGCATGGTTATGAAACCATGGTCTTTCATGCCACTGGTACTGGTGGACGTGCCATGGAAAACCTTGTTGCACAAGGCTTGATTCAGGTGAGAATCTCTTCTCTTTACACACCTCTCTGCCAAATAGCCAAATGACAATAGATGCAAGTTAACAATGTGAGCAATTTGATATTAGGGTTTATGGTTGCTAGAGATCACATTCTGTTGCAATGCTGGGAGAGTTTTACATAGCTAGGTTGTTCCTAAATCTACAAGATGACGGTGGTAATGTGTCAAGCAGGGGGTGATAGATGTCTCCACAACAGAAGTTGCAGATTACGTGGTTGGGGGGATAATGGCTTGCAGTCCCAATCGCTTCCAGGCAACATTGAACCAGGGCATCCCCTTTGTATTGTCGGTTGGGGCATTGGACATGGTGAATTTTGGGAACAAATCCTCAGTGCCCTCTCAGTTTGCCAACCGTAAACTGCACTTGCATAATGACCAGGTGAGCATATCTAAGGTTTATCATAATCCTCCCCTGTCCTGGGCTATGGTTACAGATAAGATGTGGGTCATAAGGTATTCATTCAGTCCTTTTGTCTGTGAGGAGTGTCTGGTTTAAGAAAACCAAAACCATACACTTGTATACAAAACCATCACTGGAAGCAACCTGTTAGCTTTGTCCTTTGTCCACAACTCTTATGTGGTTTGTCTTACATTGAGATTGATTTTTCTCAGTAAGAAAATCTTGCATCTCATCTGCTTGCTATTATGTGCAGATCACAGTGATGAGGACAACAGTCAAGGAAAATCTAGAATTTGCAAAGTTTATTGCCGAGAAACTGAACATGTCAACAGCTCCTGTGCGTGTGGTGTTGCCAGAGAAGGGTGTATCCCAACTTGATCATGAAGGGATGCCCTTTTATGACCCACAAGCAACTGAAACCCTTCTTAATGAACTTGAGAAGAGTATCAACAAGACTGCAGACTGTCAAGTAAGTAAGCATTGAAAGCTGCTGCCAGGCCTCCCAGAGGCTACAATTGGTGCACTGGGTTGCATTGAAAGCAACATAATTTTCTGCACAGTAACAACATACTGCTCAATGGATAAAAAGGGTTTATGGATTTTGGCCAATTGTTTGTTGTAGTATTGTTAGAGCAACTCCACTGGTGCTTAGTATGTGACACAGCAAAGCCTAATACCTGCTGTTGATTGGCTAGATAGTATGATTGGTCCAGGTGGGTTGCTATTAGTAGTCTCCCGCCTATTTTCAGTCCTAGTTTTAGTTTTACGGGTGGGGTTGGGAAAAAGTAAATAACTAAACTTGGATGTGAGAAAGATTTTTGCAAGGTCACATACTGAGTGATGCTGGAGATGCTCTTAGGTTGACAAATTGTAATACGTTTTCTTTGGCATTCTGTCGACTGCTATGTTGAAATTTGGCAGGTGAAACGGTTACCATACCATATCAATGATCCTGAGTTTGCAGATGCATTGGTGAAAGCATTCCTGGAATTATCACATACTACAGGCGTTGCCCAGCAGCCACGGGAAGTGGCTCCCCCAATGAACATCCAAACCATCAAGCCCAAACTTGTGAAGATGCCTACGAGCAACTTTTCCCATGCTAACCCAGGTTCACTTTTTTTCTCTCTCTGAACCTCATTTTCTCAGGAATGTTTCCATTACTACCATCCTCCACACCCTCTCATTTTGATCTAAAGCAATAATTTCTGCTGAAGCAATGATGGGATTTATGTGCACAACTTGTGCTTGCAAAATCAGTGAGCAAACAATTGCTAAAAAATGGTGGTATGGGTTGGAACTTTACTGTCTGCCAGCAACTTTGAAGGCACGTGAAAACCTGATCCAGAAACTGAGGAAGCAAATCGCAAGAGGGATTCCAATTATTGGTGCTGGAGCAGGAACAGGCATATCTGCAAAGTTTGAGGAAGAAGGAGGTGCAGATCTGATTGTCATCTACAATTCAGGACGCTTTCGGATGGCCGGAAGAGGCTCATTGGCAGGTCTCATGCCATTCAAAGATGCCAATGCTGTGGTTCTCGAAATGGCAAGTGAAGTCTTACCAGTAAGTGCATGCAGCACGATTCCAGTTTGCAATTGGGTTTTTTGTCCTTTTTGGTCATCTACATACACTGGCAGAAGTGGTATAAGAAGGACTTGTGTTGTGACTCTGATGTCTTATTGCATACTGGAATTTCTTGTGAAGGTGGTGAAACGAGTCCCAGTTCTGGCGGGTGTGTGTGCTTCTGATCCATTCCGCCGCATGGACCGCTTTTTACTTGAGCTGGAACGACTTGGGTTTGATGGCATCCAAAACTTCCCCACTGTCGGTCTCATTGATGGAAACTTCCGGCAAAATTTGGAAGAAACTGGCATGGGCTATGGGTATAAACTTCTCTGTTCTCTTTTGGTGTTCTTACTCTGAGGGCTTTTGGGGCTGATGGTTTTGCTATCTCTGTTGAGAAGCCATTTGTCCTTTGCATTGACCATTCTGTGGAGATGGCAGAATAGCACTGACTTATCAAGGGTTTCCTTTTACAATACAATGTGGTGGGGGGGGGGTGTGCAGAGTGGAAGTGACTATGATAAGGCAAGCCCATGAAATGGGGTTCTTGACAACCCCGTATTCATTCAATACACAGGAAGCACATGCCATGGCAATGGCAGGGGCTGACATTGTTGTTGCCCATATGGGGCTGACCACAGCTGGCTCCATTGGTGCCAAAACGGCAGTATCACTGGAAGACAGTGTCAGACGTGTACAAGCGATTGCGGATGCTGCTTCTGAAGTCAACCCAGATGTCATTGTGCTTTGTCATGGAGGTCTGAGCTTATGATTCCTTCCTTCATGTTATTCATCTGTTACACCCTGTTCTCAATTCCTGTTGTTGTGATGACCCACCCACCATGTCTCCTGGACGGAATGATTTCTGGAGTTCTTGAGATTCTCAGTATGTGCAAATGTTTGGGAATCATGGTGACCTGTGAAACCGAATGCAAATATTTTTATCCTAGGTAGTCATGACTGGGTTTTGTGTGGCAGGACCAATTTCGGGTCCAAAGGAAGCAGAATATGTACTACAGAGAACACGGGGAGTACACGGGTTTTACGGAGCATCAAGCATGGAACGCTTACCTGTTGAGGAAGCAATTGCTGGAACCATGCAGCAGTACAAAGCAATTCAAATAGCTGGGTGAAAGAATTCCAACTAAATTCACAGATTTCAAAATTGCGTTTTGAAGGAGCTCACAATATATAGTCGAAATGTAGGCATTGCAACCACAAAAACATTCCAGATGACTGTTGGTTGCAAAATGCCAATTAATTCTGTTGTTTATCTACTTTCTTTCTTCACGTTTGTTTCCACCATTGGGGTTCATATTGCTTGCTCTTGCAATAGAGAGTGTGCCCACCCCTTGGAGGCTTGGCAAAGTAAGTTAACAAGCTTGGGGTTTTTTCTGGCATTTTTCAAACCAAAAGAAAGAAAAAAGATAAACAGAGCCTGAGAACAAGTCTTCTACCTGTGCCTCTTTTGTACATTGGTCTATGGTGTGAGTTTGCATTGCATATTTTCGAGGCATTATTATTTGACAAATTGATGACACATTTAGAAATTGCAACCCATCTCCCAGCTTTTGCTTGTATTATTACACTAACTGTATTCTGTTTGATTTTGTGATGAGTAAGCCAGAGAAAGACAAAGGATGTGCCATGGACCCTGGACCTTGTTTGCCTTTTTCTATCTAATTGTTGTGTTGGGTAGATGAGAGAAAGATGAAGGACATGCACCACAGACCCTGGCTGGAGCTTATTTGCTGTTTCCTGTCTAATTGTTGTGTTGTGTAGCCAAGAGAAAGATGAAGGATGCACCATATTTGGTCCTGGACCTTGACCACCTGTGGGTTGACTGATCATGAGTCCACATTTGAACCAACCCCAAATTCAACTGACAACTTGTATCATGTGACTTCATACCTTGTGACTTAAGGCTTAGGGTTTAGGGTTTAGTACCCTTGATTATGTGGAAAATCGTACACAATCTTTCTGTAGGGTATCTGTATTTTTTCAACAGAAAAAAAAAGTTGATGAATTGGGGTGACTACATTTGCTCTTCCAGTGTGTACGGTAATAAAATTCTTACCAAGTGCCCCTACTACTACTACTACTATTACTACTCTTGACAACTATTGCTGCTATGTCTGCCCCTAGACCCAATGCCTAAACTCTGAAACTCTTCTCTTCTTCACCCCTGAGAAATTAATCACCTCTGAGAAGGTGAGCTACAGCAGCCATACTACTAACATTGTTGTTGTACCTACAGTTTCCTCCCTTGACTGTAAGAGGGTTCAGGGTTCAGGGTTATACTTTTCACTTGATGTGTATCTGTCTGCGCAGTGATCCTGATCCAAAGCTACTATTACTATTAATCTCTAGATTTGTGAAGCTCCTTGTATCACCACTGTCCTTGAATCTAACTTTGTTGGGATTGAACATCAGCATCCGCCCTGGCCAAGAAAACAGTCGGCCAGAGCATGGAACAATGGCTGTTTTACTCCTTTGCTTTGGAGAAGAAGGAATGTAAGATGTCAACCAAGGGTGGTGGTGGTGTGATGTGTAAGATACAATTTTTGGGCCTTTGTGTTTTGGGCAGCGTTGTTGTTGTGTGGATGTTTTTTTTCTGGGTCCATCATCTTCTTGAATTTCCCAGCTCTTGACACTTGGGAAGATTTCTTCATCATCATCATTATCATCATCATTATTGTTGCTCCATTTGTGCTTGCACTGAGACATAGGTATGTCCACAGAATGCTGTTTTGAAAAGTGTTGTGCTGCTTGTTCAATGCTTCTGTAAGACTCTTGATGGTGTTTTGATTTGCCTCTGGAGCTACCCAACTTGGAAGATGAGAGCTGTTGTTGCAAGGGTTGTTGGGATTTGGGTGTGAACCTGCACAGATATCGTGCATGGTCTCCAGTACTGCAGAGTACTTCCTTTGAGGTGCATCTGTACTTGGTGTGGGGGGACCGGAACAGGAACTGCAAATCTGCATCATCGAGAGCTTCTTCTCCATTCCTCTGCAACCAAGGCTGCACCCAATGACTTGCTTGCTGGAAAAGATGGAGCTCAGAGAAGTCTTCAGCATTTGGAGAATAGCTTATTGAGGAGGATTCACTTCTTTGGTAGGCATGATGAGTAGTTGTTGACAACTTCTTTGGCCGCAACACAGATACAGGAGAGTCCTCTGTGTATGCAAACCATGGCGAATAGGGGGGTGGTGGTTCTCCAGCTGAATTTGCTTGAATTTCTGTCTGTTCAGGCATCGTCATACCATGCTGCTGACAATGATGATGATGAGTCGTTTCTTGGCTGCTTGATTGTCTATCATACCTGGTGCTGTTGAAGGCCTGGAATGTGGGAATCGCTGGGAGGAGCTTTGATGATGATGGGAGGCGGCAGCTGCTACTACCACCAGTCTTGGTAGCAGCAGCAGCAACTCCTCCTCTCATCACCTGAATCCGCTCTTGGGGAGCATCTTCAAAAGCCTCAGAATCTGAGAACCCATCCCTGTAAACAAACGAAGAAGAGCATGGGTACTGTAATTCCATTTGCTCTGAACTGTCAGACATCTCTGCCAGATGGTAGTGTGATGGTCGTGGTGGTGGTGGTTGCTCATCAGGCTCGACTCCAGAAAGAGTTGTTGATGTAGGTGAGTCTCTGTATGTTGATGTGGCAGCTGCTGCTGTTCCACAGCAGCAGTAGTCTGATTCCCTCCTTGCCCAAGAAGGTTTGCCATCTGGATTGTGAGAAGAACTGAAAACTGCTTCTGTAATAACATCAGCAGAATACTCACGATGATGACAGGAGGGAGTAGTAGTATGATCCTCTTGTATTTCATCAACAGTGAGCCTCTTTGACAAGTGTCTTTGTGTGGATGACCAAGCTTCAGAAAGCTCAGAAGGTGGTGAATCCTCCTCAAATGTAAAAGAAGATGGAGATGGGTACTGTTGGAAATCTCTTCCGCTACTACTCTCTTTCAACAATGGAGTTCTGTGATTCACCTGTGCTGCTTCGAGGGGGAATTGTGGTTTGAGGAAACCACAATTCTCATGAACTTCAAACTCTTCAAGGCTTTGTGGTGGGTACTGTTGGAACTCAGCCCGGATATCCTCCAAGAAGAGTTTGGTCCGGACAAGATCATAGTATCTTTCAGTGCGCCAATCATTCTGTTTCCTTAGTTTCTGAAGAATGGCATCCTCTTCTTTCAGACCTTGTTTTGACTCCATGATGCCATGGCTTTTGAATGCTTCTCCTCGACATGCAAGACTCCTTGTTTGTGATCCCTTGGGCTGGATCATCATTTTTCAAACTAGATTTTTGCACATGCTAATAGATGGCAAGAGTCCTCCTTGATGATACCTTTTTGTCTCCTGGATCCATCAGGTCTTGCTGTCAAAGCTTCACATGTCACTTGGGACTTCTTCAAGGACTGGCAACAATTACTATCCTGTTGTTGTTCATCCCTTGTGTGTGTGCTGCTGCTGCTCCTTGATGTTGTTATCCACCATGCTTCGTTTGGAGTTGACACTTGACTTCTTGTACAGCAAGAATCAATGCCTGCCCTAGAGGTGTACATTGCCAAGTCACTTCACTGCTCAACAACCCGTTTCACCACCCACCTATGGTGGTGGTACCTGCAACAGGGGAAACGAGAACACAGTACCCACCAGTTTAGCATCAGAGTACAAACATGCATCTCAGTTAGTTTAAGGAGCTGCTCGGGAGGAACTGTGTTTGCATGTACTACCCGTTCCGTTTGTTTCCTCTTTTGCAGAAAGGAAGAAAATGGCTCCTGTGCTTTTGTAGCATTTTCTCAAGTTCCCAACAGACACTCCAATAGAAAGAAAGGGCCACAGAATCAGTTTTCAGGCAGTAGCCAAACCTTTGAGTAAAATTTGCTTTTGATGGGTGGATTTCAAATGCTCTAATTCTGATGGGTGAATTTCTTATTGCTACTTCTGATCTCTCTCGGATCCAGCCTCTGGATTTTGCCAAGAAAGAGAAGAGAAAGAGAAAGAAAATGGTCACAAAATGGGTCCTTGTACCAAGAGTTTTGGAGAAGAGCTTTCAGAGTTATTAGCTCTTGCTCTGTCTGTTTGTCCTCCTTTGTTGTCTTCTTCACTGGCCTTGTGTGATCATGAGCTGCAAAGCTTATCAGCTAAACATCACAAAGTCCACTGAAAAACAGCTCCTGAGTCCTGCACTGTTCTTTGTAGTTTCCACATTCTGAAGTGAGCCTCCAATGTCATTCAATGCAGGAGGGGGGGAGCCTTGTATACATTGTCTTTTTAAAGTCAAGCTCTGAATTCCAAAGACATTCATTCTGAGCTTGTGCATTGATCTGCCATAACCAAAAAACATGTAGCAACAATGTTCCAAGCTCAAAGTCCCAACTTCAAACTTCCCACCGTCCCTGCAAAGTAGCTACTAATCTACCTATCAAACTTTTGCTGTGCATAAAACCTATCTCTGTCTCTCTTTCTCAACTCTCTTCTCCAAAACCCAATTCTTTTTTTCTTTGGTTTTTCGTCTGTGTAAAAAAGACATCTGCAACTTTGTGTTCTCTAACTCTCTCAAATCTCATCATCTACAAAACCCAATTCTTTTTTCCTTGTCTTTCTCTGGATAAAAAGAGATCTGGAAAACTTCATTTCTCTCTCCCTCTCAAATCTTTTCTACAAAACTCAATTCTTTTTCTTTTCTTTTTGTATAAAAACAAGATCTGCTATGCAGTCTTTGCTGCTGCTTGCTCAAATTTCTATTATACCTGCTGCCATTACTTCACTCCAATACTCCAGACACATAACTAAACCAAACCTTCGTGTACACAACAACAAATAAGCTGCAAAGCAAAAGTCCTCTCCCTTCTTGCAAAATCTATTCTCAATAGTCTCTCTCTCGATCTGCTTCAGCATTGAAAATTGTTATTCTCCTCCTCCTCTCTCTCTCTCTCTCTCTCTCTCTTTCTCTCTCTCTAAAGTGTCTTCTTGCACTACCCAATTTTTTTGAGTCTCTGTATAAGTGAGATTTGCAATCTTTGTGCTGTTTCTGAAACAAATCTGACATCAAATTAGCTTTTCTGTTTGTTGGGTAGTGCAAATTTTTTAATTTTTCAGTGCAATTTTTTTTTTTCTCTCCACTTGTTGGTGCAACCCATCATCATCCTCTCTCCCAACCCATTCCTCCTCCCAACCCAACACTGTTTTCCCTTTCTGCAGAAAGTGATCTGGTCACTGGAAAAACTGGGTAAGTAAGTACACCAGAAACAAACTTTTGTAAGTCCAAAAGACTGTCAAAACAAAAATGCTGTAAACAACAACAACAGCAGCTACAGTTTATACAATAAATCCTTGACCCCTCTTTTTTTTTTTTTCAAAATTAAACAAATCCCTCACATAATTCTAAAACAAAACTAGCCAAATCTTATACCCATTCATACTTATTAATTTAATAAAATATTTAATAATTTATTTATTATCTAATTTTTTATTTACATCCAATTTTTTATTTTAAAAAATATTTTACATTGACTTCTGTTTTCTTACTAAGCTCCAAATCTTATTCCAAGAGTGATTATATGTTAAGAGAGTCAGCAACAAATAAATAAATTAAATAAATAAATAGTATATATACAATGATCTTCACACAAATCAAAGCTCCAAGTTTATGGGTCACTTACTATAATAAATTCAAAATCATATAATAAATAATAAATATATAATAAATATATAATAATAAGATTTAAGCTAATACTGAGCTCACAAAAGCCAAGAGGATTTGGAAAAAAGAGCCACACCCATATGAACAACTCATGAACCCTAAAACTTTATTCTACAGCTGGAGCTTTTAATAATAATAATAATAAATCATTTTTCATCACAACAAAGTGTTTTTTTTTTCCAACAGTATAATAATTTGACTCACTTTCATAAATAAATTCCAGGCTACTATATATGATGTCCAGAGGAGAGATCATAGTACCCAAAAAAATAAAAATACACACATACCACTGAAGAAATGACATGTTAAAAACAAACCTTCACAATAATAATTAATTTTAAATTAATTTTAATTCTGTGTGAAAATTTTCTAATTGTTTTGAAACTCTAAGTGGGCAAAGGCCTTTTGTGGGAAAATAAATAAATAAAATTATATTGTCGCGAAAGGGGAATATTTTATGAGGTAAATATTTATGGATATAAGGTGCCCTCCAAATACAACTAAAGAAATTTCAGTGAGTCACAATTGTAGTGACTATGCTAAGCTGATCATAAAGTACTTATAGAATTTATTATTTTAACCATATAATTTTATTTTATTTTAATTACAAAGATAGGAATCAGAGTATAAAAATCAACATAACTATTACTCTGTCATAGAGTATGGGTTTGATGCATAATTAATTGTGTGCATTAGTTGTGATGAGAAAGTCCCCCCTCCTCTTCTGCTTCTTCTGCTTCTGCTTCTTCTTCTTCTTCTTCTTCCTTTTTCTTGTTCAGAGGATGGATCTGTGGGGTAATCATCAATACTCACATGGCTCTGGAATTTCCAAAGGACTGCACAGATTGAAATGAATGACTGCAAAACTGTAAGTCAAGGCAGCAGCAGCAGCATTTGTAAGAAGAGGGGGAGGAGTTGGTTCCTTCTGACAACATGTTAGTGAATTTTTTCACATTTTGGAGTATTTTGCTTTCCCCACCTCCCACAAAATTGGGCCACTCTTTATGACTCAGTTGTGTGGATGGATGAATCCTAACCTTAGTTGGATGAACCCTAACTTTAGTTGGATGAATTTTTTCAACAAAAAGAACTGGTGGGTAAGGGCTGGGTTAAAAGGTAGGTATATGAACCCTTGAGTGGTGGATCTCCAAAATGAAAGAACACACCAAAAGAACCTTATCTGAACCACTAATTCATTGAATATGTATTTTCAAATATCCAGAACCGGCGGTTAATTTATTCAGATTTTTTGATTAAAAAATCCTCCTGAAACCAGGGGTTCTGTGATTTTGGAAACACTCAAAACCTCGGAACCGGAGGTTATAATAAAATCAAAGAACCGATCCAAAAACTGTTAAAATTTACCATAGGCAAAAGTAGGTAGGAAAATGAAGTGGTTACAATGTAGGTAGGTAGGTAGGTAGGTAGGTAGGTAAGTAGGTAGGTAAGTAGTTAAGGCGGTTGGTGGTTACTAGGTACGTGGATGGCACTTGGATGGATGGTCAGTAGTTAGTATACGACTAGTACCAGGCGGGAAGCTTGGCGTATAGACTGGTACTGTACGAGACTGGTATCAAAAAGCCGACCCAGTCTGGTGGGACCTGAGGCAAATACCCAGGCTCATACCCGTACCTGCTCGGTAGGGACATGAGCTCATATGAGGAGCCTCATACCACCACCAGTACATACATGCTTGGTAGGGACATGAGGTCATACAAGCCTGATGATACCAGTACACACATGCTTGGTAGGGACATGATGTCATACAAGCCTGATGATAACCAGTACATACATGCTTGGTAGGGACATGAGGTCATACAAGCCTGATGATACCAGCACATACATGCTTGGTAGGGACATGAGGTCATACAAGCCTGATGATAACCAGTACATACATGCTTGGTAGGGACATGAGGTCATACAAGCCTGATGATAACCAGTACATGCTTGGTAGGGACATGAGGTCATACAAGCCTGGTGATACCCAGTACATGCTTGGTAGGGACATGAGGTCATACAAGCCTGATGATACCAGTACATACATGCTTGGTAGGGACATGAGGTCATACAAGCCTGATGATACCCAGTACCTACCTGCTTGGTGGGCACTAGGGACATGAGGCCACATGTGGTCAAAAGTCAATGCCTGCCCAACCCTGGTTAGTACATAGCCAAACCAATGTGGTTAACTATAACCATTGTGGTTAACTATGGGGGACATGAATATAATATAAAGAAAATAAATAAATAAATAAAATAAATGAGTGTTTTCTCTCTCTACTAGGTACATGATCCATCATGTCTTTATGCACTAGTGGGCGCGAGTTCACTCTGGTGGGGGCGAGGGCGGGGGCGGAGTAAATTAATTGTTGATCCAATTTGGTTGTGTTCAATGAATACATCCGGCAAAGTGGGGAACCAGAACAGAACAGAAAGACAGCTTCAAAGCTTATTAAGTAACAGATTTTGGCCATTTGCGCGGGGTTTGGGTCATTGATTCCATTCACCTGAAAAGCTGAGCAAAAGGGGGGAAAAAATAAAAACAAAACATTCATCAATCTGCTGTTGTGGAATCTCTTAACCATGTGGGATTTCAGGAAATTGGTTTTTCTGCACCAAATTCGTGTTCACCAAATTCGTGCAGCTTGCTGCGGCTAGTAAAAGGCGCACTTCCTTAACCATGTGCGAGAGAGAAAGAGAGAGACACTAGAGTGTGTGTGTGTCTCTCTCTCTTCTTCTCTCCACTGCACAAGCAACTTTCTTGACTTTGTATGTGATGCCAAATTTCAGTTCTAAATGTTTGAAATTTAAAAAAATAATAACTTCTAACTATCGTACTCCCTGATTGAATTCGGCATACAATCTGCTGAATTGATTATTTAAATTTTAGATCTTAACTTCGGCACTTGGTTTTTTAATTCTAAAAATTTCAATTAAAAAATTGAAAATAATAAAATAATAAATAAATAAATAACCCAAAAAAAGTAGTTTGTGGCACTCTTTAGTGTGTCTAGACTATCTTGTCTTAAATTCTTGAACTTTAAGGCCTGTGATTCAAACCTGACAGTCAAAAACTTGCAGATTTTTAATTTTATGAAAATTTCGCCACAAGTAACAAATAATTTCTCAAAAATTTGGAAAAATGAGAAATAATTTCATTTATGCCAAAAAAAAATTCAAAAAAAATTAAATGAATATGTTATGATAGAAAAATTTGAAAACTACATGCAAAAAGGTAAATTCCTTCTAAACTATGATTTTTTATTTTTAAAAAACCTGAGAAAAACATGATTCATGTTATATATATTTTTTTAAATATTTAAAAAAAATTAACTTGATGCGAAAAATGAAAATTCCTTTTATAATGGGTATATGCCAACCCCCTCCAGGGCAGTGTGATAATAATAATAATAATAATTATTATTATTATTATTATTACGTAGTATGGGAAACTCATCACTCTCTGGAGTCTGAATGCAAAGCCTGGCTTTGGGGACCCCACATGTTCCAAAAGACCCAAAGCAAAGAGTTAAAGTGGAACTAGGGTTAGTTATAACTGGGGTTTTAACCATACCAGACCTCTTGAGGTTTGAAGTTTGAACTCTATGTGTTTTGGAGTGTGGTTAAGCCTGCTTACTTGGGTCAGGTCTCAACTGCCTACTGGGTTGTTGAATGCTTGTGTGCCCTATATGTCCTCTGCAGTGTAGTTGACCCTGGTTACTTAGTCACGTCACACAAGCTTTGAAGCTGGTTTGACCATGTTCAAATAGTGTTCCCAATTATGTTAGCATTTGGGAACGTCATTGAGTAAGTATTATGAGAAAGTAAGCAAACAGCTTGACCCCAGTTGCAAACAACATGGTGTGAGCGGTGCACATCATTGGGAACAATATGAGAACAAAGACAAGCCGGTTTCACCCTTATAATCTTCAAAAGAAATCCTCTAAAAGAAACCAAAAATCCTTCAAGATATCATAACCTTATAACTAATCTCAAGTTTCAAAACAAGCCAAAATATCATATTTCAAATATCGTCATATAAAATAGACCTATTATTACCTAGGGGGCCAAAATCCCTTAAGCTACAATACTCTATAACGAATCTAAACACAATATCGTTGCTTGGGTAGGCCACGCCAATAAATTCCAAGTGATCTACTTCACTAGCCTATGGCAACCATAACTTATTCATCCTAAAACATTTTGTCACAACATTATATATGGACATTTATACGATTATGGCATAAAAATTTATGCCCCTCCTACAGAGGCACCCAACACTATTGAAACCATGAAAGCCATGCACATAAATCCAAGCCCAAGCACAATGGAAATGAAAAAAAATTGACATCAACCAAAGCTCAAACTCCTAAAATGCGTTGAAACCTCATAACACCGAAGATGAGAATTCCAAAAACACACAATGCCAATAAAACAATCTCAAATTTACAAAAATAACTAGAACCTTCTTCACACTAAATTGGGTTCCAACCATTAAAAAAATCCTAAAAAAAAATTTAATGTTGTGCAATAAAAACCTAATAGAGGGTTAGGATATGAGGGCTTATCACCAAACACAAAGAACAGGTAGAATTTTTCTAAGTGTATGTGGAGGGTGCCTCTGAAGCTCAATAAAATTTCTCTCTCAACAGAGGATTACTCACAGGGTTGCAAAAAGTGAGAAACCTTACATGAGCATAAAAACCTTTGACATGATTTGTAGTGTATTTGGAGGAACGCTTATCGAGGGTAAGAACCTGCACACCATTCCAAAAAATGAAACACCTACACTTACAAGCCCACACCTCATGTTGCCCACATCTCATTCCTTTTAAATTATCTTTTAATTTTTGGTCTCATTTCTTCTTCTTCTTCTTCTTCTTCTTTCTTTCTTTCTTTTTTTCCCTCTTTCATAGTTCAGGGAAATCTGCACAAAGTCTGCTAAGATTGGAAGCTTTGTATATTGATGATCACATGTTACTCTGCACCTGACAATAAAGAGATGTCACACATATAAAATCATCAGGTTTACTCTGTGCGTAAGTACACTACCCATGATAGATACATACAGGTCAGGGACAACCTTCTTCCAACTGGTATGGTATACTCACCTTTTCAGGAGCTCCCAGAGAAATGGGTGTGTATCTTTGTTTGCACATCAACCTTTCTGCAGACCGACTGTGAAAATGGCATCAGTTCAATCATCAAGCTTGTGCCCACACTGACTTGGTCTCCATAAGTATTTAGCCAAAGCGAGTCATAACTCACCCCATATCAGGTTTCCAATGGATGGTGCACTGGTGGATCGGTACAGCCAAAGCAAACTAGCACCACCCACAAGGGTTTTGTAATGGATCGTGCATGGGTGGGTAGGTGGGTGTGGCCAAAGCAAACCTGCACCCACCCACATGCGTATTCCATACCATCAGTGTACCATGCAGGATGAATGGATGGTTTGTGGACACAACACTTTTTCATTGTATTCCTGTCCCTGTAGCTAACTGCAGTGTTTAGCTATTTACTAATATCTCTCTCTCTCATAAGAATTGAATTGAGAAATCTCCATTCTCAGGATTAAGAATAGCTGGAACAAACTTAAAACCTCTTCTTTAAGTCACAGAAATAGTTCCAGAAAAAAAAGCTTTCAAAGTTGAAAGCAAAGGACAATACAACAGACACAAAACAAGAATAAGAAAACAAAAAATACACTCATGTAGTATGAACAACAGTGACAATCTCTCACTTGTTCAGGGACCGTCAACAGTAACATGTATGATATATGATAGTGACTTAGCTATCACAACTTCATCAGCTCCCTACAGTGGGTATTGGGTATGGGCCAGTGTAAACACTAACCCGTGTACTGGAGTTTCTGCTGCAGGTCTGGAAACACCAGGAAGACTCAGCGGCCATGATACTAGCTAGCAAGAATCAACAACATGAATGAGAAGAAGACACAAACCAGACAAGGACAAGACATAGCATACAGAAAAGGACTGCAGAGAAAAGAAATAGACCAAATAGGCGTACAACAAGCTGCCTCACTTACGAGACTCTACACAGAAACCTTCAGAATACTCCAAATGCTGACATTTCAAAAAGGAAATTTACTTTATCGAGCAACCCTCTAGTCCTCTTTAACAGAATCTTTAGAGGATAGCCTTTCTTCTTCAGAAGGACAATAAGACTGACCATCTGAGAGACAAAGAAATGTTTAGAACTAGAAAGCCATTAACTATGTACTTAGTACTAACCATCCACATGCAATTTACCTACCCAGTAGCCACCCAAGTGCCTTACCTACTGACCTACTTACATAATAATCATCACCATTTACATTCCCAATTGTGCAATGGTTGTCATCCTAGCAACTTGCAACTCATAGTCAAGAATATAAGGATATGTAAAATTAAAGAGGAGATTGACACTACAAGGAATGGCCAATTTTCCAACCGCATAGCTCTGCTACAGTCAACAAATTTATTCCATAATCATAAAATTGGTTTGAAAACCATTGAGTTTCTTCAGAGTTTCACCAAGGTTTGCATGCTTGTTATACCTGTGCTAGGCTAAATAAACTCTAAGAAGTTTGCTGCTGTAAGAATTCTCAATTCAAATGCTTACAGGCTTTCTGCCAATGGAAATACTCCCAATCAAGTTACTTGGAGCATGTTCCTGAATCTGTTGTAAAATTGACAACTCAAGGATGGTCAAGTCTAAATCTGCTACACTCTTGAAAATCTGGTAGCCCAGGGAAGTTTTATCTAAAGGTTGAAACCTGATGATGGACCAGTGGACCAAAGTGTGCTGCTGGGATCAAGAAGAAACTGGTATGTGAAGAAGCCCTTACATGGAATTGATGTCCACCTCAATATCCCTATATCCGCAAGGAGCACCACAAGCACATCACTGCAACTTCCCTTGTCCATCACATTCTCCAAAACCATTCAATCTACATGAGAGAGCAATATACAACACCCACTGAATCCATCTTCAGAAGTACTGAGAACTTCTCCATACTTATGATCTAAGTGAACCTGAATAAAATTGAGAGATGATCTGATAATTAGGTTACACAGACTTCAGTTCTAACAACAAACCATGACATAAAAGCACCCCAGCCCTAAAGAAAGAAAACAAATACTGAGGAGCAGTTTGAAGAACAGTGACAGTTCAATGTGAGCCTAGAGACCTTCAATATCAACAATATATATGGCACTGAGTTTCTGTCACAAGAGAAACAGTACCAGGATGACTGAGCCATGCTGGCTAACTCAGCAGAACGTAACAGAAGAAAAGGTAACTCAGAGAGAAGAAAAAACCCCATATGAAACAAACAAGGAGAGAGAAAGAGAACAGAGAAACAAAATGAAAAGCTATAACAGTGTTGTTGTTTGAGGATAGCATCCACTGAAAGCCCATATGGCATCTTGCAGCTTCACTGTAGATAAGACTCAGTGACCCCAAATTACAATATATAAGAGTATGTCACCAAGTCTTCTATAAAGGTGACCATGAACCTACTTGCACATGCCAACAATTCTCTCAACAAACTCAATAGTCATGGGAAGGGCATCTTCAACAGTACAGAGAATGAAAAGCCAAGATGTTGAACCACTCCAACTTCACACAGGCATTTCAGGTTTCTCTTGTTGCGGCATTGAGCCCTTCAGGAATTCTGAAGAATCTAGGTACTTCAGAACAGTCTCTGCACTGACATATCTATCCAACCATCCTAGTGGTACATATTTGAAACCTTTCCACTTGCATCACACAAACCCCCAGCTGAAAGATCTAAACAAGGTGATTCAAAGGCCTACCAAGTCCTTGATGGTCGCCGAAGCTAATGCCGAAGCATTGACTCAAGGGCTCTTAGAAGCAATGATTCCATCACTTGAGTGCTATTACTAGCTCCCTGCAAACAAAAAAACACAGAAGCAAAACTTCTCCCACCCCCCAATCAAATCTACCAAACCCTTTTCCAGACTACTAGCTCAATATCTCTATCTTTCCGCAGCTGCCATTGCCAAAAAACCACACTGAGAACAAATTT
>Ga0209208_10004771_pt1 | contig 19072 bp, 18 predicted proteins | sample S1TSphfallax_3_FD_187694 | JGI IMG/M metagenome (GOLD analysis project Ga0209208, IMG submission 187694) | Host-associated microbial communities from peat moss isolated from Minnesota, USA - S1T2_Fd - Sphagnum fallax MG (SPAdes) (version 2) | ecosystem: Host-associated > Plants > Peat moss >... | reverse complement strand
TGAACCTACAATTGTGTAATATCATTCCTTTTTTTCCCATGTGAATGGGAAAAAAACCACTTATGGGCTTGCGAATTTGCAATATCATTTTTTTCCTTCATTGAAGTGAATAAAAAAAACCATTATGTGCAATATCATTTTTTTCTTCACTTATATGAATTTTAAAAACCACTTGTAGGCCCACAAGCATGCAATATCATATCTTCTCTTCTCCTATGTGAATGGGAAAAAAAACCAGTTATGAACTTGCGAGTGTGTGATATAATTTTTTTTCACCTATGTGAATAAAGAAAACCACTTATGGGGCCAGAAGTGTGCAATATCATTTTTTATTCATCGATGTGAATAAAAAATCACACATGGGCTCACAAACATGTAATATCATTTCTTTCCCTTCTTGTGTGAGTGAAATAAAACCATTTGAGAGCTCATAAATGTGTAACATCATTTGTTTTCTTTGCCTATGTGAGTGAAAAAAGACCATTTGCAAGTTCAAAAGTGTGCAATATCATTTTTTTCTTCAGTTAATTGAATTTTTAAAACCACTTATGGGCCCACAAGTGTGCAATATCATTAGCTTATGAACTTAAGCCTTAAACATTTTGTAGTTCCAAGTTCCAACAAAACTTTATTGTGATCAAGGCTAAAAACAACGACCTAAATAGTTATCAAAACAAGAAGAGGTCACAACATCATCACAAGGATTTGATGCGAAGTGGTGACATTAATTTTTTCAAGAGGAAGTTCCAACGAAACATGGCAAAGGAACATATACAAAAAGGTGATGGTGGTCTATCTGCATTTGTAATTGAACAAACTAAGAATGGGAGGAGAAGCTTCCAATGTTGAACTACCCTTCTCTCACATCCAAAATGCAACAAGTGCTAACCTCAATAGCTAGGATCTTGGTGAAATTAACATCTGAAATTATTATTTTTTATGCAAGGGGTGTTGAAGGGCAACTTTCAAGTGACTGACTAGCAAAATTTTGCCAAAAAAAAAACATTACAAGGTTATTTTAATATAAATATATTAGGTATGTACATTTATAAAATGTACCAATCTAGATTCTAGTCTTGATATATGCCACATAGGTGTCTAGAAAATGAAATGTCAAAAGGAAACTAATTTTTGTTAGAAAACCATTCGAAATTGTATGCTAGTTTTGTGTGGGTATATTGCTTTTGATATATTCTTTTAGTTCTAATGGGTTTACTCATCAAGTAAAGGTGTAATGGCACTAAAAAATTTCATTAGAATAATGTTCATGTATATAAAAATTGTGGTTTTTGGTAGATGGGTAGGATTCAAGTACCTTCTATCATATACCTTTTATCATATTACCCCTTAGTTAAGTAAAAGAAAGTATGTTATTTTATACATTTAATTGAAATTGGAAAAAAAAATCACATTTTGGAAATATTAAGATAGTTTTCAAAGGCCAAACCCAATGGGATCCTGACAAATCCCATGTCAAAAAAATAAAATCAAAGCATTTTATTCATCTTGAAGAACAAATATGCACAAACACAACAACAACAAAAAGAAAAAAAACTTTGATTTGTTTAATGAAATATAGAATTCAACTACCTAATGTTACACATACACAAGCATAGAATGTTATAACTAAGTCATTTTTTTTAATTGATATGTTTCTTAGGCAATGTGTTACTATGATTTTTTGGTGACAATATGTTTCAAAAGTGGATTTGTTGTTGGCAATCTATCACATTTCACGGTCCATATCTTTTGTTCAAATGTTTTTGGATGTTTTACAATTGTATGTTTTTAGAAAGTTGTGTTACTTTGAATTCATGTTTCAGGAGGTTTTTCATGTTAGCTATGCTTGGTGTTTAGGGTGCATATGTTTCTTGATATGTTGATTTGACATGGGGTTGTTAGGTGCAAATATTGCTAGAGGGGTGTTTTATTATCACAAGATGGCTTTACATGTTACTTTGAGGCATTTGTCTGGTTGGTTTGTCCAACACCTCCATGCTTTGAGAACAAACCAAAAAAAAAGAGTTTCGAATCTTCCTACTAACCATGTTTTGTTTTGTAGGAGTGTGGGGCCATTTCTAGAATTTGAATATTTCCAGGTGAAAGTTCTTAAGGCATTGTGGCAAAAGTTCATTATGCCAATGAAAGGGTATAGGATGCCTTACCAAGGTTTTTTTTCCCAAATTCTTCAAGTAGGTGCATTGGCTATGATCTTCAACATTAATTAGCAATAAATGGCAATTATCCTAAAGGATTAGATTTTTTTTGGAATCTTGCTTAATTTTAGCGACCTATAGTAACACACTTTCAAAATCTAGCAACTTCTAGCTTTTTTTCCTCTAGATATGGCTTTTTTTTTTAATTCCCAAAATTCCCTTTGTTAGATTCGCCAACCCTTTTTTTTATCACCAAATGGCGAAAATTCTCCACAAAAAAAATGATGTGCCTTATTGACCTAGATGCAATTACTTAATTGATAATGACACTATCATTGTCCCAAAAGAAAAATCAATGTGAATGGAGTTGTTGAAAAAGGTCTAAAGTGTCTAGTATTACACTATGGCAATGGTAGTCCCTCCTAAACCACCCAAGGCCCCATAAATGCAAGGGGGGGAACAAAAACGTGTCCTTGTTACGCCACCAAATGAGCCACCTTGACCCCCAAGGAAAATAGCCTAAAAGCAAAAGAACCCACCAAAAGCTCTATTAAAAAATGACTAGAAACAATAACCATTTTAAGGTTTTTGGGTTTGGTTGTTTATAACATATAATGTTTCTAAGGCATACCAAGCAAGCCAATTATAAACAAGAATTTTTCAATTTTTTGACCCAACCTTCTTATGATAATATGCTTTCAACATTTTTTTCTCTTCGAAATAAAGATTTTTGTGCACATAAATATGTTATGTGTATGGGTTCACGAAGGTCTCTATGAGATGTTTCAAGGGCATCTAGTCACTCCTACATGTCTCCACATGTCATGTTTTTGTTCACATTCCATTTTTTAGGTTGAGGTGCATGTTTCCTTCCCATGTCCCATTATAAATTTCTTGAAATCACGATTCAGGGTATGTTTTTGCTGTGAATCAACTTATAACTTTTGAAACTCATCCTTAAGCAATGTGTGCATGCGTGCAAGTTTTGCAATGTGTGCATGTTTTGGAAGTAGTTTTGAAGTTTAGGTTTTAAGTCATGTTTAAGTGCAAGACCTTAATTTCGACTATTTTGACAATCATGTTACAAGTTTTTTCAAACGCAAATTGTGTCTAAATTTTTGCATGTTTCAAATTTTATACGTTGAGTAACCATTATATTGTAATAATGGCATATTATTGAAACACAATTGGAATGTGGTGGCTCCGAATCCTATTTCTTGGAACTTGACCTTGTAATAATGAGTGCAACATGGTGTCCAATGAGTTTTCATGTCGTATTTATGGCAACGGTTGTAATGGCCTAAGCAAACTTGTTGTAGACATTTTGTGAGGATGTAGTGTCATGTTTTGTTGCTCCATAAGGAGGAGGTGATGGAATCACTACATCCCAACACTAGTTGTAGATAAACATGGGACTCAAAGTCCTCCATGTGCTTTGAAATGAATAAGCAAATATTGTTGGGTTTTGAAGTTGTTGTTCAACTCCCACCTCTAGGCCTCTTCACACATAAGGACTTGACATGGATTGCAGATAACAACTTGTTTGGATAAAGACTGAAGTGGGACCTTGAAATTGTGTACATTCCATCAAAGCAAATTCAAGATTTTATCAATGGAGAGGAACAAATATCAAGATGAATTGCAAGTTCACATGAAGGCAACTATGGAAAAACAACCAAGGAGAACTTTCTTTCCTTCATTAGGATAGTTTTTTTGAACACTCAAGGTTGCATGTAGTGTAAATTACCTTCACCTTTTCTTTTGTGCTCTTTGTACTTGTGTAGCTTTGTAGTTATGGACCCGAATACCATTATCACAAAGTTTTTGTAGTCACAAAAGATATGGCCTTCAAAAAGGCATCACTGGACAAGAGAAGGAAAAAAATATTAAAGGGCAAAATAAAAATTCCAATTATGAATAAAAATAGTGGGCACTCCCAAAAAAAATGTTGTTGATGCGCTTTCATGATCAAAACATTTTATCTTTTGCCTACTATAACAAAAATCAATTGTTTTGATAAAAAGCACATTAATGTTGTGGAAAATGTGTGCCACGACAATCAATTGCAAGGAGATAAGGCAACCTTTGCACCGCATGTTTCTAGCACCTTGAAAGAATTCGTCATGGACAACCTTCAATTAAGGTTGTTTGTTTCGCAAGTCATGGTGAAACATAGGAATAATATTCAACAAGTTGTTGAGTCTAGTGGTTGTTTTACACAAAACATGTTTCTAAGCAAACAAGACATAAGAAACATAGTAGTAAAGGTTGCATGATAAACATATAATAAACATGAAAACGATGTTGTAATCGTTCGCATGTGGGTTTGAGAAAACCCAAAGCTCATGTTCTACTATCAAAAGACTGGTGTGCAAGTATGGGGAAAGTTAAATGACCATAATATGCCTTTCACTATGGTATCTAGTTTTTGTGGTAAGCTTAAATGATGATACATTATGGCCATCAAAGCGGGATCACCATAAATACTACTTTCAGAACAAACAAAAATAAGGTAAACATTTTATCAAATTCAATTAAAATAACCCAAATGAACCTATATTATTTAAATTTCATAGTTTTATTGTGTACAATTTCCATTGTACACAATGATGGTCTTCGAGGAATGGTACAATGGGTGTCCTATGGCACATGTTATCACCTCACAAAGCAAGCAAATTGACCTTTGGCAATGGATGCATGTGGTAAATTGGAAAATGTTGGAAGGAAAGTCAAGATGGTGGCCAAACGTGTTCATCGTTGATGATGCCAATGCAAAGATTAATAACATCAAATAAAATTATTTCTTGTATTAACTATTTGAAATGTTGATTGAATTTTTTTCATTATAAACTATTGTTTTAAAAGCCTTTTCAAACTGGAGTTTAACTATGCTTAATTGCATCAAAACCCTATGTTTCGAAAGGTTATCTTACCTAAAATGCATGTTGTGAATATATTTCAACAATGTTTCAAATGGTTTAATTAATGTTATAAGTTTTCTACATCTTACAAGTCATGTTTCAGAGGCAATGTTATAGGTTAACTAGTTATAGTTCCTATTGTGGAATCATGGTTCAAGTTTTCTAGTTATAGGTTTCTACTTCGACATTCGCAAAGCCTTGTTTTTATTAAACCCCAAGTTTCGACGAAGTGAATGCATCATGTGTATGTTTTGTTGGTGGTGGACGTTGGCTATGTTTCATTGCCTAAGTTTCAATGTTCTAGTGTTTTGACATTGGCCATTGTAGCTTGGGTGACCTTATTTTCGTGAATATATTCATGCATGTTTTGAATGTGGACTTTTTACAAGTTGTTTTTCAGGAGGCTGGGTGATGAAGTAAATTGACTTTGGTTCGTTCTCTTTCTTCCATCTTTCCATGTGCAGAAAGGTATGGCCAATTTTTATTTTTTTTTGTGCCTTTGGCATGTTAGAAGAGTGTGGTAGAAAAAAACATGCATCAAGTTAAGGGATGTCGCCTTGCAAGGTAAGGTTTGAAACACATGGGGCGCATAATGTATGATGCAATTTAGTCAAAGGCGAAATGCGTGAAGGAGTTTGCAACAGAATAGTTGTTGGAATTTTCCCATAATATACCATGTGTGCAACCATTATGGTCGTATGTGGTTTCCTAGCGGTTCCCTAAATGCAAAATGTGGGTGATGGGCAATTGTAATTTGCCATATACGGGGCATGATGCAAAGATAACAATCAAAAGCTATCATGGCAACCTAAAAACAACTTTAAAAACTAGGGTTTCGATCCTAATAAAAAACACAAGTGATTTATTTTGAATGTTTGTTTTTGCATGCAAAAGATCCCTAATGCTTCAATTACCCTCCCAACGAAGGTTGGATGATGTGCTATGGTGAAATTAATGTCACATGTAGATGTAATTTACAAAATTCACAACCCCGAGTTGGAATGGGCTTGTTGTGAATGCCTCCACTTGCAAAAGGGTTTTATCTATAAACATTAGATAAAGTCCTCCTCTTGCACCTTGATTTAATGAAAGGGAAAATAACAAGATATTGCAGCTCGTTGAAGGGAATTGCATAAGGTGGGCGCAACAAGGTGTTGTGTCATGCCCCAACATACCCACCACGCTTATTTTGGTTTCAACCCAATTTATGGATATATGAACCTCGCAAAGGACTATGGATTTGGAAAAAAACATGTGACCTCATGTTTAATATTTTATCAAATGTATTTATAATAGGTTGTTAATGGAACATTTATTTGTAAACTTGATGCAAGTCGATGGTTGACAATAAACATTAACAGCTATTCGAGCTTGTCCACCCCATATAGTTAATGAAATTCAAAGGAATTGAAGATGAACATGGGATGGGGTTGAAATGAATTCAAGACTTTTTTAGTTGAAAATATGGAATTGATAAGCTCAAGTCAAAAAGGAGATTAAATATGGATGGTGTTGTTTAACTTGCCATTGCATTTCAAATTTGTGTTCCCCTTGGGTTTTGTTTTTCAATTTTAAGGTTTGCCTACCATGTCCATGTTTCAACATGCATTGGATTTTGTGGTCACATTTCAGTGGTTTAGCGATGTCTTTGTTTTTAGGTTTTGCACTCAATTTCAAATTTTACACTTAGTTTTGAGGTGTAGTTTTGAAGCTTCAGTTGTAATTTTGAGCTTTGAATTGAGATACAAGGTCTATGTTACTTATTTTGAATTTTGAATTCCTAGGTTCCAATTTCACTTCAAGTCCAAATCTTAAGTTTCATGTTTCATATTTCTTGTGTTTATGTTTCACATTCCAAAATTTAGTTTTTTAGGTATCAAGTTCCTGGGTTTCAAGTTTGTTCATTTCAAAGTTGGTTCCTTGGTTTTGAGTTTCTTTGTTTTGAGGTTGTGGGTGTCTTAGTTTCAAATTCCTGAATTTTTTGGTTTCAAGTTCCTAGGTTCCTTTTGTTTCGAGTTCTTGGGTTATCTTACAATTCCTTAGTTTCTAATTCCTAGGTTTGGAATTCTTGGGTTCTTTGGTTTCAAGTTCCTAGGTTTGGAGTTCTTGGGTCCAAGTTTTACACATGTGAAAGTGCTGGATGAAATGAATGAATATTTTCCATTCATCATGGGAGCTTGATTATTTTAGTTTTTGACTTTTGTGCGAGAGTAGAAATTTTGAATTTGTGTAGGAATTTTGAATGGCATTGTCAAGTGGCATGGGGATGATGCAAAAGGAATTGAATTGCATAAACAATGTCATTTGGGAGATGATTACATGGATTGTTGTCATGCCCATATGCATGGCTTCATGCATGATGACAGGTTACGGCCATGCCCATCATGTTTTTTAGGGTTAATGTACGTTTGTAAGGTTAATATATGTTCTTAGGTGACTATATGTTATTAGGTGCTTAGGGTTTCAAATTGTTGGCGGCTGTATAAAAGGCCAAGCCCTTCCCTTCTCCTTTGAATTTTTATAGAATTCCTTTTTTAGGGAGATCTTCCTCCATAGTAAAAAAGTTTCTTCCATACTCAAATAGGATTTCTAAATGCTCACGGTGGCCATTACACAGCCATCGTTTACATACATTACATGTTCTTTCCTTCTTTGCAAATTAATTTAAAAAAAACTTTTTTCTATTGCTTAATGTTGAAAGCAACAAATTTCTTTTGGCTTTGAGTTCTTGAATTTCTTCTCCTGGTGTTGTTGTCGGTGTTGTTGTTGTTGGTGTTGTTGTTGCTGGTATTGTTGTTGTTAGTGTTGTTGTTGCGGGTGTTACTAGTGTTGCTACTATTAGTGTTAGTACAGCTGTTGCCGGAAGGAGCTTGTGCTATTACACTTCTACCAACCAACAAAGTCGGGATCAAGAGAGTGACACATCCTGGAGAAAATCTTTCTCTCTCTCTCTCATGCAGAGACACTCTTTTTGTCATGTAAAGGCCTCCGCCTCAAAGACCTTTGCAGCTGGGTGTAATGTGAAGTAAGCATTTCAAAAATAAAATAAAAATTGCAACGCAACATTGCAAGTTGCAACGTGGTGTCCGTCACATTGATGTCCGCCATCGCTACAAAGCTCGCATCGCATTATTGCTGCAATTATCGACTGTTGCATCACTGGCTATGACATTGTCGAATGTCACATCACTGGTTGGTGTAGTTGACGTTCGTTTGACATCATAGTCAACATTTGGCTAATGTCATAGTTGACGTCACAATCAACGATCATCTAGCTTTCGTCAGACATCCATCTGATTTTCATTTGACTTTCATTGGACATCCGTTTGTTTTTCGTCGAACGTCTACCGATTTTTCGTTGAACTTCCATATGATGGAAATCTCATTCCTTCCGACGACAATTTTGTTTTGTTCGATGGCAGTTTCGTTTCGTCCGATGGCAATTCAATTTTGTTTGACAGTAGTCCCGTTCCATCATATGGCAATTCCGTTCCGTCTAACAGTAGTGTTGTTCCATTCAATGTCCATTGTCATTTCGTTCGACATCCATCACCATCCGTTTGTTTGGTTCCATCCATCCATTGACATCCGTCTGTTTGGTTCCATCCATCCATCGACATCCGTTCAAAGATGTCCATTCACTGTTATCCCCGTCAACGCACCATAATCCTTAAAACCATATGTTGTGTTAGAACTTTGTAGCTAGTGTTCTATATTGTTAGAAAATTTTGGGGCATGGGACAACAGCATGTTCTCAGATGATGAGAGCAGTACTGCTCAGCCAGAGCCCAGGTATCAATTACAAAATAACACATAATTTTTTGAATCGATTTCTTTGAGTTCATGATCTTCATGATGGTACCATCAAGCGTCTACAGTGCCACCATCATCCAATATAACACCTACTAGGAATTTAGGTTTAGGTTACATTACATCAACGATACATCAAAGTCCATTTGGAGGGGTTAATTAGTGGGGTACGCCTGTTGCTGCACCTGATTTCACACCAACACCGTATATTCCGTTGCAAGCTATGACATTGAGACCAATATACACCATGGAGGCCAACAATTCCTCTTGAAGAATTGAGAAATTCAGCAGAAGGGTTAGTACCATTTCTTTGAAGGAGATCTAGGCAACTTTCTCAATTATGGTTTGTGAATTAGAGTTCAAGTATGACATTAATTACATCGAGGCATTTGCATTTAAACAACTAACCTGTTATGTGTACTATGAGGCATTAGATGTTTACGAGCAACATTCTTCGAGGATTTTAGGCATCACTCAGATCCTTATTCCAATTTAATCCACAACCATCGCCACCGCCTCTCAAGTTGCATTGCAATCTACCATTGCACATCATGGGAATGTGCCCAATAATCCAGATTCAATACCTACTTCAGTAAACCTTTATCTTCAATAACTCATTGTTGCTACCGTAAACATTCCTCCCACCAACGATGCACTAGCTTTTGTTAATCCAATGGGGGAATTCTTTAGAGTTCTTGAGCTAGAATTTCCAATTAAAAGTTATAAAAGAATTCTGCAGTTTGCCACTTTTTTTTGACAAAAAGAGGAAACCCTCAAAATGTTCTATAGGAGGCTTTTCGAGCTTAAAGATGATACTCAGAGCATCACAAACCTAGAAGTTGCCCATTGGTATTTTCGTTCGTTGGAAGGTACTCCGACATTCCATGCACAAGTTTTGTAACGGGTTTTTGCAGAATTTGGAAACTCGTACACTTTGCTAGATGTGTACAACATTTTTAAAAAGCTAGAACTGGTTCATGTACACTATGAAGCCAGTACTATGAGGCCTCCATCACATTCAAAGCTTCAACCTCTACAAGTTATGCCAACCATATCATCACATTCTTTAAGGGTTAAAGTGGTGCACTCGGCTGCACCCATCCTACCTTTTTGCAACTATTGTGGCAATCCTACACACAAAGCTAATGAGTGCAACATCCTTTCCAAGGATCTCTTTTGTGATTATTGTGGGAAAGAGGGACATTAGGAAGCTGTCTGTTTTGCCAAGTTCCTGGAACAAAAGCAACTCCAATTACCACAACAAAATCTGCCAGCATCTTCCAATGCCCTTCAACCAAAAGCCAAGGCACTTCAACCTTCAACTCAAGCTTTCCCCACCAAGGGTAATTCTAATAAGAATCCTAAGAAGAAGGATCACAATGTTGACAAGAAGGAGGTGCTTCAAGCCCATGTCATTCAAGTTCAAATTCTATAAAATGAACTCGAATCATTAAGGGCCCAACTTGCTAATCTAAAAGGCAAGTCTTCACAACCAGTTAGTCATGCCCAACTTATACAGGGTCTAGGATCACGGGAGGGACCTCCTAGGTCGTTCTATGGCCTTTCACGCAATGCCATGGTTGGGGAGTATGTTTTTTCTAGTGCACATAATTTAAGTCTCGCACCAAAATTTGCTACTTCTTTTTGCCCTTCTTACTTCAAAGCACAAGATGCTAATGTGGCACCTAAAGTTTTTGCCACTAGGTAGGTAATTCAAATTGATGGACTCGCATATGATTCAAGTCCTATTACTAAGGCTAGAGGAGTTCGAGTGGTCATGCCATAATCTTTCCGTCCTTCAACACGGAAGAGGAATGCACCTTGTTGGCAAGGGGGGAGGAGACTATTACATCACAAGTTGTTAGGGCATCAAATTCTTGTGTCTTAAGAATACATGTACATCAGGAAAACACACAATTTTCCACTGATCAACTTATGGAGTGCCAACTTCAAATTCGTGAAGTGGCTCAAAAGCTTGTGAATACACCATTGTTTAGTTTTCACAATTTAAAGTTAAGCACCATGGACATAATTGCAGTACTAAAGGATACCCTGAACATTACATCAGGTTCTCTACCAATCCCAAATCCACATGCTACAGGGGTCCCATCCAACACCTTGGAGAGACATTCGATTGACTCACTTATTAGAAATGGTATTCGTAATCTGGTCACTAGTTTTAGCTTGGCTAAATTAGTGGGTTTTCCTACCTCTGATTCTACATTCACATATTAGAAGGGAGCTAAGAACACCTCACTTGTGGATTTGTTATTTAGCGAAGGCATTGTGGATAGTCATTTTCTCCACAAAGTCTTTCACTCATGTCCCAAGGTGGTGGTTAGTGATAGAACTTCCATCGCCACCAGAGTTGCCATTGTTGAAAATACTGAATTAGTAATCCAGGTGGGAGGACATACACCCAAAGTGGTACTTCTTGATATAGGTGCCTAACAAATGATTCTTGGAGTTCAATTCGCTAAGAAGATGGGCATGCTTGATTCCAAACTATGGAAATCTATGTGGTAAATTTGCACCGCTAGTGGGAGCGTAGAAGAGGTACTTGGGGAGAGTTCAAATTTGATTGCACTTAACTTTAATAAAGGTACAGATCATGAGTTTTGCCTATAGGTTAAATGTTTAGTCACCAATGCCACCAGTTATAATGTGCTCATTGGGCAAGAGACCTTATTTCCACCAGGTTTCACAATTGACGACTGGTTCGAGCATGCGTACTACCGAGTGGATTGGGAGACTGATGGCCACCACTTGGGATACATACCCCTTGATTTACATGGGAACCATAGTCCTATGGCTCACCATTGTATGCTCAAAGAAGCACACACCATTTTCTACATCCAACAAGCTAACCACGAGTGGATAGAGGGAGATGAAGAAGAAACAGCTTACACCTAAGCTACTAAAAGCTTGAGGGTGGTTCCTACTAACATTCAACATGGATTAGAGGTTTTACAAAGGTTCAAAGTAGCTTGCGAGCCCTTGGTCAAAACTTTGTCTAATGTTGAGAACATGGAGAGCCATGGCAAATTGATTAAGCTAGTATTTTGTCAACTAATCACCTGGACACTGCCTAAAAAGGGGATTACATTATTAGAGCTCTTTGGTGGTATTGGTACAGGTCTTGAAGCCCTACTACAGTCAAGGATGGTGGTTCGGAGGTATTTTTATGTAGACATTGATCCTATTGCAAGGCAAGTGGTGGCATTGAGAATGATGGAGTTCACAGCCAGATTTCCACAATAGTTTACAACCACCGTATGGAAGCCAATTTCACGTTCTTGTCCTCTGACATACAACTAATTTAGAATAAGCATATGTAGTGTGAATCCTTGACTACTCCCAATTCATTTATCCTATGCTTGGTTATGTAATTGAAAACATTCCTTCTCAGCTTGATTAAAGGGAGAAAGTCCAAGAGCATTACACGCTAGTCAAACATTACCTTGGAGAACCAATCCTACTTGATGTGGCATAATGCAGTTGCAATGCACACTGACTATGCAACTGGTGGACCAACTTTGTGTTATTTTCAGTTTTGTAGTTGGCTCTGAGATACACCATCAGAGACCCCAACCTACAGGTTTCTCACATATTGGATGATCAAAGCTCCTGCCAACCAATTACAAGGTAAAAGAAACCTTCTTGGTTCCCTACGAACACAATAGGAAAACCAATAGGTGTTTGGCCCACTTTTTTTTCCTTCCCAGGAGCACACACCTTTCAGGGAGATGGACCAGGCTTGGTGTATCGTCGTGCTTCAACCACTTGGGATGAACCAAGCCTAGAAGAAAGAGAAAGGGCTATGGGGTTCCAAATTGACACTACTAATCACACCAAGGTGACTAGATTGGAGCATAACGCTCTATTGGGAAGAGGCATGAACCTAAACTCCCTTACATGGTTGTTGGTAACTTGTGTACTTTTTCAAATGTACTCAACACTAACACTGATTCAATTAGCTTGCAGTTCTGGCGATGCGACTACATGAAACCCCGACCAACTTTAGTTGCTTATTTTCAACACTCTACACTTCACTCTTAATGTTGGGGGGGAGGAGGTACCATGTAATTTGACTCAAGTTGTTTCTGATACACCTAAAGGTATATGTATCATTTTGTGGAGAAACAATTACAACCTTTTACGAATATGCTCAGTTGGATAGTGGAGAACCCAACTAGGTTCTTCAAACACACTTTCTAATTCCATTCCATGTGTTTCCAACTACCCTTTTGTTATGGGGAGCCAACTCACTAAGAAGGAGAGAGAGACTAGGTCATAGACTTGCTAATTAAGTATGAGAATGTGTTCGTGTTCTCAATGAAAGACTTAGGAAGGTGTAAGACCATGCAATTATCTATAGACCTTATAAATGAGACACCCATTTATCGAAAGAAACATAGGTTGAACAAGCACGAATGGGAACTAGTAGATGAAAGATGCAAAGAGCTCCATGATGCTGGTCTCATTCAACCATCAAGTTCTAATTTTGCAGCCGTTACAATAATGCTAGCAAAGAAAAATTCAACTGGATTATGGACTAAGAAAAGGATGTGCGGGGATTATAGGCCTTTGAACCTAGTTACACCTCAAGATAAGTACCCCATGCCCATCTGTGAAGAATTTTTTGAGAGCATTGGAGACTCAAACATCTTCATAATTGTGGATTTGAGGGAAGGCTTCAACTAGATTGTGCTCGCTACGAAGGATCGCAAGAAAATGGCATTCCATGGAAGCAACAAGTTGTGGGAATGGCTTGTGATGCCTTTTGGATTGAAAAATGCACATGTCTTCTTTCAGTGAGTCATGGACCAAGTTCTTAAAGGGGTAGACTTTCTAAAGTGCTACATAGATGATGTCCTGGTGCATAACAAAGGACTCTTGCAGCATTTGGCTCATCTTGAGGAGTTATTCAAAAGGTTACACGAAGTCAATATGAAGATCCATCCTAAAAAATGTGAGTTTGCTATCACCTCAGTAATTTACCTTGGACACAAAATCTTGCCAAATGGTATTATGGCTCATTGGGCCAAAGTAATAGCCATTTTGGAGACGCCCAATCCTACTGATGTTCATATTTTGAAGAGCTTCATCGAACTATTTAATTACTACATGATTTATGTCCAAGACTTTAGTACTATTATTCATCCTCTCAATGCATTGTTAAAGAAAGATGTTGCTTGGATATGGAATGAAGAGGTTCAAGAAGCTTTCAACACAATCAAAGAAAAGTTTTTAGAGATCCCCATTCTAAGGAGACTTAATTTTAACAAGCTTTTCATTCTTCACACTGACTAGAATGCTCTTGGTATTGGTGCTATTCTTGGCCAACTTGATGAGGAAAGCAAAGAATATGTTATTGTTAATGCATCTGAAACAACAACAAGCTTGAAAGCAACTACTCTTCATACGAGGGGGAGTGTCTTATTGTTATATGGGATGTCATACATTTCAAGCCCTATCTTTATGGCACCAACTTCACTTTGTATACCAACCACCAACCTATCAAGTGGTTGATGACTAATGATAAGCTTACTAGTAAGTTAGCTCGTTGGGCGCTTATACTTCAAGAGTATGAATTCAAGGTTATTCACCAACCTAGTATTACACATCAGAATGTGGATACCATGTCGCGGAAACCCCTCATTACCTCTGAAGATTTCTCAAAAGCCTGGCAAAACTTCCACCAGATTCCAACAACACATGTATCTTATGCATCTAGTTATTTTGCACTACTGCAATGTAACCTGGTTGAGCAGCCCATTGTGGATATATGGGAGGACTTGGACACTATGAGGTTTTTTCAACATGGGGAATACCCTCCCCAAGTTACATCAAATCAACGAGATTGCATACAACATCGGTCCAAATGTTATTCATGGAAGGACAATGACCTCCTCCGATGCTTACCACAAGGCAATAGAGTGGTTCCTCCACGACATGAACAACCTGGTCTTGTTCAGAAGGTACACTCGGAGCTTGGATACTTTGGAGTCAAGTGTACTTATAGCTTTCTCGTTCCTCATTACCATTGGAGAGGTATGTATGCTCAAATTCGAGACATCATTGCTAGGTGTGAACAATGTGATAGAGTGACAACTTCCTTCTCCTTTCGACAACTCACGTTTTCTCCAGTCCTTATTCAGGGCATGTTCTATCGCTGGTCATGTGATTTAACTGGAAAATTACTACAAACCTCCAAGGGTAATGTCTACATCATGATTGAACATTTTTCAAAGTGGGTCGAACTTGTTGCGTTGTTAAACAAGTCATCACACAACACTAACCAAACTTTCTTACAACATGTCCTAAGTAGGTTCGGGGCTTATGTTGAGTGCCTTACTGATCAAGGAGCAAAATTTAGAGGAGAATTCCAAGACCTACTTGACCATGTTCTCATTGACCATCGTTGGACTTCAAGGGATCATCCCCAAGTTGATGGCCTTGCAGAGAGGATGGTTCAGACATGCAAGAAGGGTCTTTGAAAGATTTGCCTCACTAGGAACAAAGAGGATTGGGACATGGCCCTACCTTACATTGCCATGGGTTACAGGATGTCCAAACGTGCCTTTTTGTATCATTTCTCTCCTTACTTTCTACTTTTGGGAAACATCCCATTCCACCCTCTTCCATTGTTGTTCAAATAAACCAGGTTGTGGATTTGGACTCCCCAACCACTTGGGCTAAGGTTATCGCAGAGAAAGATGTTATATTCAAGAGGGTTATGCCCATGGCCATGGAGAACCTGTCCATTGCATAACATCGAGACACTTTACAATATGCACGCATGAAGTGGCAATTACAAACCTAAGGTGAGACAATTTGATGTTGGTGACTTTGTGTATCTCCAGCGACAACCTAATGATATTCTAAACACTTCTTCTAGTCGCACTATTTTGAGGATTAAGGTGATCATGCCTTCAAGTGTGTTGGAGTTGCAAGGAGTTGACGAACACACCATTTGGGAACATTCCAAAAATTGTGCGCCTTGCCACATACCGAACTTAGATCCTACCATCATCACATCAATTGGATTCCTCCACTTGACTATCCATGTTAGGTATGTCAAAAGACATATGATGTTGATCAGATGTTGCTTTGCAATAATTGTAATGGTGGATACCATCTATTTTGCTTCAAGCTGGAGTTCATTCAAGTTCCCATTGACATTTGGTATTGTTCATCGTGTTCTCCTACAACACCTCGATTTCTACTTAGACCATGCCACACTTTTCTTGGCTTAAGTTTAGGGCGGGATACATGAGAATTTCATTTCAGCCTCCTCTTGTGCATTGTATATATATGTGCGTGCATTCCTTTTTGGTTGATTAATTTATACCTTTGATTGGTTTTAATCTTTTTGTTTAGTATAATTTATTATGGATTTACATACTTACGACACCGTACATCATGACACTACACGTCATGACAACTATCATGTTCATATGCATGGCCTCGTGCATGACAACTAGTTACGGGCATGCCCATCATGCCTTTAAGGTTAATGTACGTTTGTATGTTTAATGTACATTCTTAAGTGACTGCACGATATTAGGTGCTTAGGGTTTTAGCTTGTTGGCGGCTGTATAAAAGGCTAAGCCCTTCCCTTCTCCTTTTAATTTTTCTAGAATTCCTTTGTCAAGGAGATCTTCCTCCATAGTCAGAGAGTTTCTTCCATATTTAGATAGGATTTCTAGATGTTCACAACGGCCATTACAGGACCACCATTTACATACATTACATGTTCTTTCCTTCTTTGCAAATTATTGCATGAGAATTTCATTTGAGCCTCCTCTTATGCATTATATAATATCCGCATGCATTCCTTTTGGTTGATTAGTTTCTACCTTTGATTAGTTTTAGTCTTTTTGTTTAGTAGAGTTTACTATGGATTTACACCCTTACGACACCATACGTCACGACACTGCACGTCATGACATTGCATCATTGTTAAAGCATAAGAAAAAACAAATTTGGATTCAAAAAAAAATTACAAACCACCCAAGAATCCATCAAAGCCCTTATCGCATGTGACCAAACAATGAATGAAGGTGATGCTAACATTAAGCATTCTTGGAAATTGTTGGACAACCATGGTTGGATTATCAACCAACTTATTTTTAGTGAACGTGATTTCCCAAAATCATGATGGTGGACATCTTCACTAATTAATAGGTCCCGTGTTCACTGTTCACCCTCTACGTGTTCAAAACATTGGTGGCAACCATATGGTAATAACAATGTACTAAAAATAATAAAATGTTAGATCTCCATTAATCATTGAAGCATCCGAAGGAAAGTTGATTAGTAGCTCCAACTTTCCATTTTATCCTAGTAACAGGTTGTAGACCATTCATAACAACAAGAAATATAAGTTTTTTTCATGCTACTTCAAGTATTGCTTTCAAACTAGTAGCTTTGAAAGAATCCATAACAAGTACAACAAAACTAGCTATGGTTGATGCACAGTTTAGGGTCGATGCTTGAATTGAATTTGATTGATGAACCATAGTTTTAGCTATCATTATCCATTATATAGTGGATCGCTATTCCATGCATCTTTCATCTATGTTACCCTAGGGTTTTGGCCTAAACTTCTCTACTAGGAAACATAAAAAAATGCGTTATTATTTTGGGCAAATATATAAAGTTTTCCAAAGTTTTGGTCTTTTTCTTATCATTGCTATTGCTTGCTATACATGGTATGGGACCATGTTAGTTAATGTGCATCAGATTTTATTTTCATGTGCATGTTTCTAGATTCATGATCCTTTACAAGCATTCAAACTAATTAAAAATTATGTTTTGTTGACAAAGTTGATGGCTTGTCCTAGGTTTCATGCTCAAATCACATGGTTTGTTAGTTTCAAAGCACATGTTCATCACTTGTAGGTCTTTGGGTCAGTGGACATAAATTAAGTGCATTTCAATTCATTTTATGTTTCGATGTTGATTTAATGACCGATGTGCGATAATTTAATCGACAAGTTTTGTAAGCTAATTTGTTGCAAGTTTCACTGCCCATGTTTCCCTAGTCGTAAGTTTTAAAATGTATCTTTCAATAGTGTCCAACTAAATTGGTCATTTTTTTTTCAATCCATATATTTCATGGAGCAAATTCACATGTTTTAAGTTTTCATGTCTTAGTTTTGAAATTTACTCGATTTGTGTTTCTTTTTTCATTTTACAAGTTTAACCTACACAATGTATTATATGTATTTTTAGAACTTAGTCGATGTTTCAATGAATTCAACTTCCATTTGTGTTTGTTGGGATGGAGCATGTTTCAATTTATTTGTTTCCATGTTATATTGTTATATGTTTATTCTATGTGAGCATGTTTTGTGATGTTTTAGTTAAGGTGTGTGAATAACACGTTTCTTCTAGGTGAACATGTTTCGTCATGTTTTGGTTAAGGTGTGAAGTTTTGATTGGGGTATAAACATTGCTTGTTCACATTGGGAAATTGAAGATGGGAGAAAAAGCCTTAACAATACATACATACAAATTTTTTCTTATCTTCTTGACAACTTTGGTCACATTCCTCCACTAAGTGTAACCATTCTTTTGGTGTGTATTTCTCTACGAAAACAATCTTATATATCTTAACATTCTTGACGATCATGCCAAGTTTTTCATTAACAAGTTGCAACGACACCATGAAATCTTCTTTTGCTCTCCCAACTAACAACAATTGTAAGGATTGTGAGGCTTTCAAAACATATCACATTCATCAACAATGTAATGAAGATAGTGCTCTCAAAGGTATGTAGAAAGATATATCTTTCAAGCTTAGCCTATTGCACATTTCAAAAGGGATTCCACATGAACCCTACAAGACATTGTAGAACTTCACCTTCTAGCTTTCTCACAAAAGAAAAACAAGCTATTCCAAACCCTAACCAAAACATGAATGAACCTTGTTCGTCGCTTCACATGCTCCTTGACACATGGCCCAATCAAAGAGAAGTCTAGCCTATTAAATGAAGTAATGATGGTACTAATTACTTAATTATTCCTTTATGAGATTTGACAATCTTAGTCGCCATCAAACAACCAAATTTTCGCACCATTAGTTCTCTCAAACGAAACACCATTGATGTGATGGGTTGTGTGCCAAAAGGTGTGAAGTTAAGGTGTGGGTGGGCGAGGAGGGGGTGGGTTTTGTGG
>Ga0209208_10004770_pt1 | contig 19078 bp, 11 predicted proteins | sample S1TSphfallax_3_FD_187694 | JGI IMG/M metagenome (GOLD analysis project Ga0209208, IMG submission 187694) | Host-associated microbial communities from peat moss isolated from Minnesota, USA - S1T2_Fd - Sphagnum fallax MG (SPAdes) (version 2) | ecosystem: Host-associated > Plants > Peat moss >... | reverse complement strand
CTTCTGTATAAAATGCGAACTGCAAGCCCATCTGCAGATATCCAAACCAGCCGCGACAGTCGAGAATCAAGACTAGTTGCAAATGCTGAACTGAGTTTCTGCTGCAGATGTACTAGAGAATAGATTCTTTCCCCAATTGATCATCAGCTGGAGTTTTGAGCTGCACTTGAGCGTCATTCAAGCTGATCTGCAATTCTTCAGATCTGCCATAATTCAGATCATTCACTCACCTGTAGCTAGTTAGCTGGAGACTGAAGTTTTGTGAACGAGTGGGAATTTTGTTTCTTTGGGGTTTTGTTTAGGGAGGAGTTCCTCCTGCTGGAGATCATGAGCTTGACAGCAGAAAACATGGACATAGCTCAGGGGGTGTTTAGGGTGGCAGATCTAAGTAGACTGCAATTTGGTTCTGGGGGATCTTCGCTTGTATTGGGACTTGTGAGCATTGTGACTGTGTTGTTGTTTGTGAAGATGTTGTTTGGAGGACGGAAGCAGCTGAAGCTACCTCCTGGTCCCGGACAATTGCCCATTATTGGCAACATGCATCAGTTTACTGATAAGCCGCATATCAGTCTCTGGAACTTGGCCAAGAAGTATGGTCCCATCATGTACCTCAAATTGGGTAGTCAAGGACTCGTGGTTGTGTCCTCTGCCGACGCTGCACAAGAGTTCGTGAAGGTGCAAGACAAAGTGTGGGCTGATCGACCGGCGCCACCAGGTGCTGACATCTTCCATGAGAATATCCAGAACATTGTGTGGGCGCCCTACGGCGAGTATTGGCGCCATTTGCGCAAGATCTGCACCATTGAGCTATTCACCAACAAGCGCTTGGAGACTTTCCGTCCCCTCCGAACTCAGGAGTTCAGCCAATTGGTGCGAGCCATTTGGGATGACAGCCAAGAAGGGAAAGTCGTGGATCTTGCAGTCAAGCTTAACCATCTCGCATTCAACAACGTCACCCGCATGCTGTTGAACAAAAGGTACAAATACAAAGTGGCGCTATGGCATGTGGGAACAAAACCTATGTATTCTAGGAGTTGTTGTTTGTTTGTACGACGAACTTGTTGTCCAAGGACATTGCGGTTCCTGCAAGCGATCATTTGAAAATCAGTAAATTTGTTGAACTAGCTTGTGATCCGGGCATGATCGATCCAACACCCATGTGTGCGAATTTTTGTGCAGATTCTTTGGAGCGGACGTGGCGGCGCAAAACGAGGCTTTCAGATTCAAGGAATTGAATACAAGATTCATGTCATTAGCAGGAGCGATCATCATCGGTGATTACATCCCATGGTTGAAGTGGGTCACGGTGGTCACAGGTTTCAGCAAGTACATGAAGAAGGTGAAGGCAGAAGTGGACGACATGCTTCAGGAGTTTCTGGAGCTGAAGAAGAATGGAAAGAGCATGGATGAGAAAAAAGACGGGGCACCTAAGAATCCTGATGACTTTGTAGATATTCTACTACGCCAACCTGCAGAAGATGGAACCGGTCATCTAGCTGATAGTTCTATCAAATCCGTAATCCAGGTATATAACAAAACAAAAACCATGTCCGAGTCAGTATGCAAAAGCGCGCATAAACTGAATTAGTGAAGCTTTAAGATGATTGTTCTTTAAAATGGGCGTTTGTGGTGTTGTTGTTGTGGGAATTTTTTTAGGACATGCTTGTTGCAGGAACAGACACATCATCCAACACAGTGGAATGGGGGATCTCAGAGTTGGTCCGACACCCAAAGGTAGCAAAGAAGCTACAAGAGGAGCTAGACAGAGTAGTAGGGAAGGAGAGAACAGTAACGGAGATAGACATCCCCAATCTTCCCTATCTAAATGCAGTAGTGAAAGAGACTTTCCGATTACACCCACCAGCTCCTCTCAACATCCCGCACAAATCCATGCAAGACACAACACTAGGAGGCTTCGATTTCCCAGCCAACACTCAACTATTCATCAACATCTACGCCATCCAGAGGGACCCGAAATGGTGGGAAAGACCAGAGGAATTCGACCCCGAAAGGTTCATAAAAAACCCAGAGATTAATGTGACTGGTAACCATTTTCAGCTCATTCCGTTTGGCTCTGGCCGTCGTCAATGCGCAGGGATGCCGCTAGGTCTGTTGTTTGTGCAGATCGGATTGGCTCGTCTCATGCACAGCTTCCAATTCTCTCTCCCCGACGGCCAAGACCCCACTACCCTTGAGATGAGCGAGACGTTTGGCCTAACCATGCCACGCACAACCTCCCTCAAAGTTGTTTGCAAGCCCCGTTTGCCTAACTACCTCTATTAATTAAGCCTGCCTGCGTGCCTGGCTGCCTAAAAACACATGGCTATATAAACTTGTCACAGTTAGTTAATTGCGAACTGCCAGTTAATTAGCTGCTGGATTGTTAGTAGTTTACAGATGAGCTCTTTAGTTAACTGATCAATTGGTGGCAGTTCTAATAAACAGGTTTTTTGTATGAAACCTTTTGCATTAAGCTTGGCTGAATCAACTTCTAGCTACTTCAATTTTCTTTACCTATTTATTACCAGTTAGTTGATCTTAGTTAAACTAGTGGATGCTCTCCACTACTAAGTAGCTTTTTATTAACCTCTCTGGCTGAATTATTAGCTGCTGGATTTGTCATTACTTAACTGTTGGTTTGTAAGTTAACTGATGAGCTCCAAGAGCTCTTTGTTAACTGGTCAATTGGTGGCAGCTCTAATAAACAGTTTTTTTAACGAAACTTTTTGCCTTGATTATTAACTGGCTAAATCAGCTTCTAGCTAGTTAAATTTTATTTACCTATTTATTAATTACCAGTTACTTGATTTTAGTTAAACTAGTGGGTGCTCCCCCACTACCAAGTAGCTTTTTATTAAGCTCTCTGGCCGAACGATTTGCTGCTAGATTGTTATTAGTTTACTGTTGGATTGTTAGTTAACTGATCAATTGCTGGCAGATCTAATAAGCAGTTTTTTTAATGATTTTTTTTGCCTTAATTATTAACTGGCTAAATCAATTTCTTGCTAGTTAAATTTTATTTACCTATTTATTAATTACCGGTTAATTGATTTTAGTTAAACTAGTGAATGCTCCCCACTACCAAGTAGCTTTTGTATGAACCTCTCTGCCAGCTGAATAATTAGCTGCTGGACTGTTAGTTAACTGGTCAATTGGTGGCAGCTCTAATAAGCAGTTTTTTTATGAAACTTTTTGCCTTAATTATTAACTGGCTAAACCAACTTCTAGCTTGTTAAATTTTATTTTCATATTTATTAAATACCACTTAATTGAATTTAGTTAAACTAGTAGGTGTTTCCCGCTACCACCACGTAGCTTTTTATCAACCTCTCTAGTTGAATGATTAACTAGCTAATTGTCAACGTTTAACTAGTTGATTTTATTTACTCAATAATTAATTACCAGTTAATATATCATTAGTTAGATAGTGGGTGACAGTGCAGTGTATGAACCCTCTCTGGCTTTATTATTAACTAACTAAATCAGCCTTTAGTTAGTTAATCTCACCTATTAATCATTTACTAGTTATTCAATTGTTAGTTCGAATTAGTTGAATTAGTTTTTATGAACCTCTCTGGCTTAATTATTAACTGGCTAATCAATTATTAGCTACTTAATTTTATTACCTGTTGGTTAACTACAAGTTAATTTGATCATTAGTTAACTTATGGCTGTGGAGCTCAATTAGCTTTCATGAGCCTCTGTGGGCTGAATTATAAACTGGCTAAATCAACATTTGTGTGGTTAATTTTATAACCTATTTGTCAATACCAATTAACTAGGTAGCTAATTAAACATTGAATTGGTTAATTATTTAGCTATCTACTGCTGGTCCAAATTGTGCCAGTGGGTATTCTAAACTTTTTTGTCATAAATGTTTTTTGAACACAAAAAATTAGTTGATGTTACTTTGAATTAGTGATATAAGTCAGGGTATAAGTCAGGGTTGAAATTTTTTTGAAGGTGTATCCCTCATGATGAAAAAGACTTAGTTCTTACTATTATTTTTTTAAGCTTATATTTTGATTCCATAAAAAATAATGAGTCAAAAATTATCAAATATTTTAGAAGGATCGTATTTTAAATCATTAAAAAAAATTATTTCATCGTAATCATACTTAAATATATTTTTACATGAAAAAAATAACTAAATAAAAAAGATAGAAAAAAATAACGCTATAACAATTTGAACTCCAAGAGCTTCTTTCCTAGTAACTATCTATATCTTTTTAGAAAGTGGTGGTGGACAAGAGTATGCTCATTATGTTTATAATCAAATAGTGGCTAGTTTCAGTATTTCTATTCAGATGAGCTAGTTTAGTTATTAATTAGCTCTCTGAGTTATTTTAAACTTCAAATAGTGAAAACTGTCTAGAATTTTTTCCAAAATGGAGAACAAAAATTTATTTGATGTTAGAGAAATAAGAGTTTCAAGTCCTTATGCCATAGCTCGATTGCATGTTCTTCTCATAGCTAGATTGCACCTTGAGAAGAAGGTGGTTCTTAATGTGCTAATATTTCCACATGGTTGGCTGCCTGAGATGTTCTGGATGAGTGAGTTTTGTCACCTCAAAAATTTGAAATTTTCATGTATCTTTATTTACCTTAATCAAAAAATATAATTTCATATGGGAAATTGTCCACAAGAGAAACACTGGTGAAATTGTCAAAACCTATTAAAGACTACCAATAATTAAAAATTTTGCAGGCTTTTTGTTTGAATCTTGAACATCCATGTTATTAAAGTATTCAAAGTTTAAGCCACAATCTTCGACTCTTCACCCTTAGCAAATTCTCATACTTGTCCCCCAAGCTTTCATCACTTGGATTTATATTAAAGTCCATATTGACCTTCTTTCCCACTCTTGTAGAAACTTCAACCTATTGTTGTTAATTGTTGTTGATAATGGTACCCGTTATGTGTCCTACAATGAACACCTCAACCTTAAATATGAAGCTCAGGCCTTTTGTTCCATAAGCAAAGAATTGGTGTTTTCCACCCTTTCTTGTGTAAGAGTACCGGATTTGGGATCCTATTTCAGCACTTTTCCAGGCCCTTTCCTTAAGTGGGATAGGCAACCATCTGCATGTTCCTGTGTGTGTTGTCAATGTCTATTTTAATGTGAATTGTTGACTGAGAATACGATTGAAATGTGAGGCAATGATGAGAAGATAGATCACATTTTGGAACAGCCCTAGATAAACCCATTACTACCTAATGAAACAATAGTGATCCCAGTAGTTCCTGGGTGGAATGGACAAGGCATGTTCCATAGTACAAAAATTTTGGCCTAGGAAAAAGTTTCACTACATGAAAGTCATTGCAAAGCTGCAAGCTTTGCATTGATACTCAGCAAGATCCACCATTGAAGTTCAAAAACCATGAACTTTTTTTTTATTGGGATTTTCTTGGGAAACCTAACTGACATCTATATATTTGGCTTATGTTGCGTGTAATTTCTAATTAGAAAAATTTGCAAACCGAATGAAAACACTGAAAAATATGTAGTTTCAGTAATTCTTGTGGAGTTCTCTTTTTCTACGAAATGTAGCAAAATGTTTCAGTACCAGTGCATATTCAAATCTGGACCCATGGACAAAAAATCATATTGCATCATTGTCAATGATGCTATATTGTAGTTCTTTTAATTCACATTACAAGGTGCTACAAAAGTGCACATTTTGTTGAGATCTTTATCCCTTAATCTGCAAAGTAAACAGAGCTGAGTAATCTTCAATCACTACCCCATACTTCCATGGAGTTAAGAGGGTTGACTAACTAATAGCATATCTTCAATTGTCAGTACTGTTCCTACTGCTGTTTTGAAACAATAGGGTAGAAAAAGAAGTAGCCAACAAAGAAAGCAAAGCTTCAAGCCTCAAGCCTCAAGGGGACAAAAGCAAGCCAACCCAAAAACATGAGCTTGACTAAGTATTATTCATACTCTGCATGCATGTTATTGGTATGACTAACAAAGTTTCTAACATATGTATGTAATTTTCTTGTGACTGGTGTCACACTCAACATTGAGAGAGAAGTTTGAACTTCTTCAACTTCTTAGCATTACTTCAAATAAAGAAGTGCTTTGGTTTCAACCAGTGTTGGTCAATTTCCAATCAGCTCCGGATCCAGGTCTATGTCCTTGTCACAAAGCCCACCCTGGGTCAGGCCCCAGGTCTCAAGATCAACCTGGTCAGTGGATCATAAGGGTTTTTTTTTTGGTGAAGTCCAGAGGTTAAGGATATGGATAAAGATCTGTGCCTGTCAGAGATAAACTATGGTGTTGTTTCATTCTCCCCCATCCCTTCCAAAGGCAAAAGAATTTGGGCCTCTTGAATGCATGCAACCTCATCTCACTACAATTTACAATTTTCAACTCTTTTATTTTCCACATAGGGAAAAGATTACTTTTATTTTGAAATTAAAATTTTTGTACTTGGGGGGTGTCTAATTTTTTTTCTGAAATTGTGATGGGCCAATCAAAGGGGTTTAAACTTCATTGTTCGGGGGGCGGGCCGTAAGGAGGGGGGAACTTTCAAATTGGAGCCAAATAGCCTATTGCAGTACCTTTTCAGGTTCAACAAAAATAATATAATTTTTAAATGTCAATTTTTAAAAAAATTAAGGTCCCTTTGTGCTGAAATTTTTTAAAACTATTGTTTACTGAAGCCGAAATTTGTATACCAGAACCTTGTATGGGTCTGACAGTGCAACCCTGCAGAGAACTGCACTGTTCTATTCGTTGGGTTTTTTAAATTGTTTTTCTTTCTAATTTTATGTATGCAATAAATTTATTAAACAAACATTACTCTCTTGATGGTATGCCAGTAGTTAGTGCAATATTTTCTGCAGGGGAGGTTCTGGGATCAAAACATGTTTTGTGCTGTTAAAGTGTTACGCGGAGAACATTCATGATTGGAAACATGTGAATATTTTTCAATTATATTTGAGTTTTGTCCAAATTCTAAAATTAAAAAAATTGTGCCAAAATTAATTTTTCAAAATAAAATAATTATTCAACAGTGAGATGCCGAACCTGAAAATGTATTACAATAATAAAGATTTAAACCTACCAAATCTGGAACCTTTGGTGAAATTTTACTGTTGAAGAAAAGCATATGAAAGTTTCTGATTTCAAGCAAGATTAGATATTGCTTTTTAATAGCATTATCTTTTGGAAAAATCCCTTTCACAAAGTGCAACACTTATAAGGATCACCATTACTTTTTTCCAAAGATGCAATTAACAGGCCACTTGTTAATGGTTCCACAAAATCACCACACCTCAAACAAGAATTGGGTGCCAAAGTTTCCAAATATTAAAGCAATCAAATTTTTACTTGCATCAACTTTTAACCTTTCATTTTTATAACATACTTTGAACTAAAAAGCTTTGATGCATTGAAGATCAGAATGACAAGAAATATTTCATTCAAGCTATCCATACCACTTGCAGTACTTAGTTTTCATCACTTGCATTTTTGTGACACGTCATTTCCAAGTCTAATTACCTTTCTTTTTTCTTAATAACTATCTCACTTTTTTATTTAATAATTACCTCCATCCTTATAACCATCTCATTATTGTTCTCTACTCATCAACATGGATCTGAAAAATAAATTAACATGTATGTTTTCATCTCCATGATATTTATATTATTTCAAACTGAATTTGACATTGACATAAATAGTGATGAATTATTCAAAACCATATGAAAACATTGTATATAAAAAAGTTGATTGTCAATGGTGGTGCGCATTAGTGTGAAACCCAATTGGATAGAAAACCCCAAACAAGCAATATTATGATAAAACTAATAAATGACCCACTTTGTAATTTCATATGCATAAAAGGGTGCGTTTCCATCATCTTCCACTTACCCATGATTGATACTATCGTCACTCAAATATATCTGGGGGGAGCTCAGAGATTGAGAGTAGAGGCACTGGCCCACTTTCCTCGCAGATTTTGCACTGTTCTGGTGGGTGCCTGCGCCTGCCCCCCAGATCTGGAGATTCTCACCATACCTGCAATTGTCAGTCACCTTACCTCAAAATCTCGTTGTACAAGTTCAAAATTATCCCGACTCTCACTCCAATTCAGTTAACTCTCTATACCTGTAACTGCCAGGTGTGGGTTTTCTTCATGTTGGGTTGAGAAATAATGAGATAAACATTTTTTATTTTTTTTAAAATAAAACCCCTTTTGCCATCATTTGATCAAATTAATTATAGTTGGATAGTCCGTGAGTGGAAAACATGAAAAATGTATGCTGGGCCAAAATTTTGGGGGCGCTATCTTCAAATTGGTGTGGACCTAAAATCTGTCTGTTATTGTTGTTGTTGTTGAGCAGACTTCCCCAACAAGAATTCCTGGCACTTTAAATTCTTGAGCCTGTTCAAAAGCTTCCCCCATTGCCTCACTATTTGGAGTGCACTTGTTGAGTGACCTGCACTTGTTGAGTGACGTTTCTCACACGCTGCCGTCCATTTTCTTCCCTAATAGTCTCCATGTCCCAAAATTCTTCTTTTACGGCCTATTAATAGTCTGAAATTTTATTTGATTTTAGAGAGTCAAAGAAAGGGCCCACAAGAGAATATCTGCATTGTGTGCAAGGTTCAATGCTGGTGGGGGCAGATTTTCACCTAAATCACAAGCTAGTTTAAGGGCCTCCACAATTTGCAAACTATTTTAGTGATAGAGTAAGTTTAATGGGGTGCTGCTGGTCATGCTCTTAGCCATTTCCTCCCAACTTTTTCCATAAAATTGAAAGCCGTTTTATTTTGGGAAGCACAACAGCAGACCGAGCAGACAAGACAAGCCATTGGCACCCTCAAGTCAAGCTCAGTGGCAGCGGGTCGGTGATGGAAAGACTTTTTGACAAAAGGAGTGATGAGGAGCTCTAAAAATTTAACAAATGGCCCACATATATTGAGATTTCATTTTTAAAGTCGTTCACAAGGAGACACGGAGCTCCAAAAGCCAACATTTAATGGACTTCTAAACTTACAAGATAGCACAATTTGTGGATTCATGTACATGAGTCACTTCCTCCTCCCAACTTTCCCTGAAACTTAAAAAGTTGTTGACAAGGGGACAATGAACTTGGAAAGGCAAGATTTGATGGGCATCTTCGACAAAGCCAGTAATGCAGGAAGAAGAGTCAAAAAAGCACCTAAGGTATGCGAGAGGCCGGCAGTTTTCTCCAACATTTTAATTGAAAACCCTTGGGGGGAAAATGTCGGCATAGCAACCCAACATAACACAAAAGAAATCATTATAGGCTTGAGAGTTGAGGATCTAGCTCCCAAGTTCAAGCTTTCAATCAACCCCAAGGGTAATGGCTGAGTGGTTACAGCCCTTGTCTGGGACCCTGGGACTTCACAAAGGTTGTGGGTTCAAAACCCTGGTGTTCAGATGAAAGTCCTACTTGGTCTCTGCCACTGAGCTTGACTTGGGGGTTATCAAGTATCAACGGCTCGTCAAGCCCGGGTATGGCTTTTTGTGCTTCAAAAATAAAATTAATTAAGAAAAAACACTTCAACCTGTCAAACACTGAACCACGAATTCTGGCGCTCGCCAACCTTAAAACCTGGAACCCTAAATTCCCAAGCCCTGAGTTCTGAAGCTCTGCAACCCTAAGACCCTGGACCCTCAAACCCTAAACCCCGTATTCTGAAGCTCTGCAACCCTAAGCTCCTGAACCGTAAAACCCTAGACCCTGGATTCTGAAGCACTGAGACCCTAAAACCCTCGATTCCGAAGCTTGCAGCCCTAAAATCCTAAACCCTGAATTCGGATGCTCTGCAACACTATAAGCTCCTGGATCCTAAAACCCTAAACCCTGATTCTGGACCTCTGCAACCCTAAAACCGTGGACCTCTGCGCAAGGAGGAGGGGCGAGGGAGATACGAGGAGAGATGAAGGCAGTGGTGCATGCGTATGCGGAGGTGATGAAGCTTATCAGGCACTTGCCTCCTCGTACGCGCTCCTACTACTCTCAATTCGCACGGGAGAATTTCGTCACCTACAGCCAAGAGCAAGACCCGTCCGTCATTCGTTCGTTGCTGCTCCGTGCTCATCATCACTCCTGCTGGGTGCTCCGTAAGGTAATAAGGTTAGGACCCATAAAACACACGAACTTGACTCCCTCTCGCATTTTCTCGCTTTTTCTGCTTCCTGTTTGTCATCGATTTTTTTCTTTTCCGCCTTTCTCTTTCGTCTTCAGTCGGTGCCACTCTCTATCTGTAGGTTGAATGCGAGGGAATTGATTCCAGTACCGCTTTTTTTGTGTTGCCCAATTAGTTGACAGATTTCTGGCCTCTAGAAAAGCTCTGTAGCAAAATTAGATCTGTGAAATGATCGATCTGTGCGCAGTTATGACAATCAGGGTTAGGGTTTCGGGTTTCTGACACTATACCATTCCTCGATAAGTAGACTCAATAGATTGGCCTTTTACATTGTATATTTCTTGCCATGTGTGGTAGACTTTCCAGACATCTTCTTGTCAATTTTCCCCTAGCGAGGGAAGGTGTTTGTGGTCATCGATTCAGCCCCATATGATGAGAATTAGATCATTTTTGGCATCAAAGTTTCGGAATATCATTTTGCCTGCTTGTGATTTCAGTGTAGATCTATCAGGTGCTTTACTTATTCAATTTACTAGCTTAACTTTTCAACAGCGCAGCATTAGTAGCATAGTGTTGAAAGGTGAACTGCATAAGCATGATGCTTGGCAGATGTGGTGAGTTGCATTTTTCAGGATGTGTTAGTCCCAAGGATGTGCTTTCAAAGTATGCACATTTTTGTGTGACTAACAATCAAGCTGTTTATCAAGTGGTTGATGGTATCTTCTTGCATGCAGTATGGAATGGATGAAGCTGTGGCTGATAAGTTAAGGAGGATTTGTGCTGAGGAACCTATTCAGAGCAATACTTGAAGAGAGATATTCCATACTTACCAACAAGTTTGTATCATGGTTATATTGAACACTTTTATTGTATACTGTTCCTTATAGTGTTTTGACTCTTGGTTACTGATTTGTGATGGGTATGGAACCCTCCAGGTGTCTGAATGTTTATTCAAATCCCACAAGTTACTGTGGATAGATAGCTTTGTGACCTTAAGATTTTTGTGTTAAGGAAATTGAGTGCCATCTTTCTTCTACCAGTCTTATTCTTACTCATGGTTTTCTCTCATACAAGTCATTCTGATCAGCTTTGTGTTCTATTAGAATGTGGAGCCTGTTGTTTTCAATTTTGTGGAATTGAGTCGTGAGTTCTCTCTGTGTTTTTGGTGGGTGTCAATTTCTACCTCTGAAAGTCCTGCACACCCCTGAGTAGCCACTTTCAGCCATTGGACATCGCATATCTTTTGCTCTTTCTGAAACTGACATCCATTTCAGTAAATGTCTCTAGACATAAATTGTGGTCATGTGGCTGGCTTCAAGGTGAGCTTTTCTTTGGATTGGAAATTCAACAAAGACCAATGCAAAGGTTTCAGAGTCCTTTGGCCCACAGATTGTTTTGTAAAATCACAACAAATTTGAAGCTCAAAGGGACCCCCAAGATTCTTGATTTCTTTCCCTTTCTCTGATGATCAAAATATAACCATAAAAAAATCCAGGAGATCTCTAGAGAATATTCTCGGCTGAACCAGATTTTCTCCCTCCTTTTATCATTACCATGTCTATGAATACTTCTTAGAAACCATTCTCCCATAAATGCTGTCAATTCAGGTTCCTTGAATTTTCTTCTGAACAGCTGAAAACTACCTTCTATCTAATCTCAAGAGATATTGGGCCACCTGGAACTCAGGACTAGATGGGTGGTCCTAGTAGCTGTCAGAATTATTGGAAACCATGATTGCCAGATCTTAAGTATGTGCTGTCTGATGTATCCAATGGAAATAATGGATGGATTTGTCTGCAAACTTTTGAAATAAATATAGTGGCTATGGCACAATAGGGCCAGATCTTTTGTATGTGCTGTCTGGTGTGTCCAATAGAAGATAGTGAATGGCTTGATCTGCAAACTTTTGAAACTAATATAATGCCTGTGGGGCGATTGGTGAGTAAGACAAATCAAAAGGACATTTAGAGTTCTGGATTGTCATCCAGAGAACATGGTGTCAACACAATTCCCAGGGACAAGATTGACGATCTGGCCATGCTTTCAGACTATACATATCTATATTCCTGTCTTAGATCACTACATGTACCTCCAGTATGATGTCCACTGTTTTGTACCAGGAGAGGTAGAATTGGAAACAAATCAGCTATTTAAAGATGTTTGGCAATCCAAGGAAAACTGCGATGCTAGTTTCTCATAAACTTAGTATTCTTTCGTGAAACAACTCCCAAGTGGCAGGACAATGTCTGTATTGTTACAAAGTTTTTCTTCTGCACAATCAAGGATCATAAAGCCAAGACCATGAGAGAGAGATAATTGGCCTGAATTTTCTTGAGATTTTGACACTTGGTGCTTGTCAACAGTCAGCCTTTGCAACAGCACAGGAAGCAGCCATAACTCCCATCAGAGTCATCCTCATATTTCCTCTGTTGTCTCCTCTGCACCCTCTGCTGTTTTCCAGAATTATAGGAGTCATCAGGTTGCATTCAGTTCTGGATGTGCTGCCAGCAGCCTAGGCAGTCAATGTTGCAGTTGTACCCAGGAAGAAGGTCATGCAGGAATCCTCCAGGGATGCACAGTACAGAATGTGCAGTTCTAAGAACTGTATTTCAACTTGCCAGCTCCCTTGGGAGCCAGTTGTGAAATAGAATCCTCTGCAGCCATCAACCCAAAACTGTCGTTGACATAATCAGAATCCAAGCTAGCATATCGCTCCAACGGCTGCAGCCCTTGTTCACCATGTTGTTCACATTCATTTTGAATCCCCTGCATCATATCCTCTAAAAAAGTATCAAATGGCGCCACCATACCAAACCCCTCAATTGGGACATTCAAATGGAGTCTCCCATCACACATCTCCTCCACCTTCACAGACTTCCCCTCAGAGCAAACCATGGTAGCCAAGTCATTTGGCAGATGAACTCCAGTAGGCACAAAGGTCTCTGAACAACCATTCTTTTTGCCTCTGATCACCTGCACACCAGCAAATTAAGGATCTTCATGGTTTGCAGTTGATACAGAACAATGTTGTTGCATACCTTATATTTACTCTCAAGGGGTCTGTCTAGCCAACCAGTGAAAGATACTCAAAGTAGTGATCAACTGACAACATTAACAGGTAAGGAAGTTACAGGATTTGTTGCTTTGAGTGTCGACATGCATCAAAACCAACAGACTGACAAAACATTCCAGACTTGTCCTCAAATCAGAGAGTGAGCCCACAAATTATCTTTCTGATCTGACACAAATAAGAGTCTCAAAATGCATTTCATAACAATGGAAGTGAGGGACAACTTACTAAGTTGCCAAGTGGATTTCTGTAAATGATTAGAAGGTCTCCCCGTTCCAGATCATGCGCTTTCACAAACTCTCCTGTAAGCACATAATTATGTCATTTAGGGTTTAGGCTAAGAAGAGAGCTGATTCAAGCCCATCCATGAAAAATAATCAACTCTGCCAGATTGGACAGCACTCCATAGAAAATGAAAAACTCACCAGTATTCTCTAATAAGTACATGCGGCTCCTATTATTTGGCCAGTATCTGCAAACCCACCAAAATCAATAAATTGACCACATATCATCTGGATATCAACATATTCAAAAGTTTGCTATCAATATGCTCTTCAGATACCCAACCAAACATGTTTCAAGATCCTCTTCTTCACACAGATGCTTGCAACAGCATCCACCCAGCCATAGCTAACACTATTAACAGTTTGAAAACACAAACAAGAACCATAGGTCAGTGCACTATTTGATGGCAGGTGCCTACCTGTATCGGAAACTCCAAGCCATGCCAGTGTCAAAGTCGTCCATGGAAACAAGAATCCCATCTTTGGATGTGAGATACGGTAAATGAGTTTCAGACTCCTTCTATACCACAAAACCAAGCTGCCAAATGAGAAATCTTCCCCACAAAAATATATCAATCCATGAGAAAGCAACAAACTTCGGCAAAGAAGAATCTCTGACCTTGGGTAAAACAATTCGACCTAGACTTCCAACATCACTGGGCCGTAAGTCTTTCTGAAACAAAAGAAACAGAGAATCTGTCTTCCACACCTGCACACAAAAACAACAAGGACACACATCAGTACAGGCTGTAAGATACATCTACATTCTGATACAGTATCCTTGACCCATATAAGCCTTTACAAGCCCAGTTTGCTACCAAAGTCTCCGAATCTGTCCACCACTAGAGCATCTAGGGCTTCATCACTGGATCCTCTTACAAACAGTGAGTAAACTCTGATGCTCTAATAAGGCCCAAATAAATTTGGATTGTCTCTCAGGCTGTTACCTTTTACAGTAAAACTGGGCATGGAACTGGAAGATGTTATCCTACATGTGTAGGATGATGCAATTCATTGAATTGCAGTCCTTGGTGTGTGAGTGAACCCTGCCCGCATGCAATTCACACCATATCTTTGTCATGGATTGCAAGGGTGAAATGTGTGGGTTTTTTAATCCAGAATAGCAGAGTCTGGCCTTGGGCCGAATTTCAGAGTTGCCCTGACATGCCCTAATCCCTCCAGCACCATCTGGTAAGCCCATCCATAAAAAATCCACAACCCAAAGAGGGGTGAAACAACCTGACTCACATTACAAGAAACTTGGCGCTGCTGAGCCAATCGATTCTTGCGTGCTGCACGATTGCTGGCTGCTGGAGACAAATTGGAATTATTGTCAGCATCAAGTCCAAATCTTGAGCCCGTCAGCAGCAGAGAAGAAGCCATTGGTCGATTCACCATGTTGTTGTTGTAGGCAAATGTGCCTTGTGGTGAATTCATTGGATTCATACCAGAAGTACTCACAGTGGGGGCGGGGTTTGTTGTCAGTTCTTCCCCTGTTATGGAACTGACCAGCTGCTCCCTTGTACTGAATCCAGAATTGATTTCCATATTGGAAAATGCACCTCCATAAAGCCTGTGAACCTTTGACTCATGAGGAAAATAGGCGCCATCTGCAGATTGACAAAGAGGCTCAAAAGGAAATGGCCTCTTCAAACTGCTGCTGCTGCTGTTGTTAGCTTCGGATCTATCAGTTCCATGTTCCAACCACGTAGTGGTTTTTGGATGATGCCCATGTGGGCTGCTGGCATTACTGTGATCCGAAACAGTTGAAGGACCTTGGGATGATTCTGGTACTTCTTGTTGTTGTAGGGTTTCAAGATTCTCCCTACACTGAAGATAAACTGAAGATTCTACGCTCCTGGTCTGCCTAACCCACAACTTGATGTAGCCAATCAAACCCTTCATACCTTTTCCTCCACCCCCAAGTCTTTCAATAGCCTGATTCATCAAAGCTTCATTCACTAGGACCCTCTTGAACATGGCGCGCACCGCGCCATCATTAAGGAAGGAAATATCATCAGGAGAGAGGTGATTAGGGTCCTGATCATAGTAGTGATCTGCAGAGGCTCTTGAGTTGTTGCTAGGAGATGGAGTTCTGGAATAGGATACAGATCCCAGTTCCACACTGAAGTTGCCACTTCCCAGCTCAATCGGTGGACCTCCTGCTGCTGGATGCGACATTTGGTGGAAATCTGGAGACAAGAAGCTGGATGTAGTGTCCAGAGCCGGGCATGATGTCAATCGAGCTTCTTCTTTTCCTCTTCGACCAGCTCCTGCTGCTGCGTTGGAGTTTCTTTCCTTCAAATCTTCCAGTGCCGATGCTAGATCTGCCCACCCTGGCCCTGCCAATACTCCTCTTGGCGATTCCACTTGGCTCAGCAGCACCCTGGGTCTTTCTGTCTTTTGAACCTGCTAACGATCATCAGACTATAAGCAGCCTGACTGTGAGCAAAACGTCAACAGCTAGAAGTTGCAAAATACCCGCGGGTGCAGTCATAGCAATAGGAGCCAAAGCAAACGTAACCAATGCTGAATTTTCATGTTTTAGTCTCAAAAATTGTACTAATGTTGTAAATCATTCAAAAGCATTCATGATGACCCTGATCCTATTGACATGTTTGGACCCCCACATATTCAAAGAAACCTTAGCTCAACACAAAATGTATGTAGGGTGAGACTGTGAGACCTATGCCCTCACCATGTTTAGTCGCAAGTGTGTGCGCTCTGCATGATCTCCCCAAGCTTGTAACTGCAGAAATCTACATGAAAAATCTTCTCCGCAGTTCGAAACCCGGTAACATATGACTTGGGTCTCACGTCTACTTAGTTCTCAAATCGGGGAGCAGGCTCTCTTCGATTGTTTTCGACTGTCTTTTTCTGCAGGTACCAACTCGTATCACAGCAGAAAAGGAAGGAGGAATGTCTTATGCAAGCTGCAAAACCAACAAGCAAACCATCGTCATTGATCCCATACCACGCCACCTCCACAGCGAACTTTGCATTACAACCCCAACCCGGCTCCCAAACCGTGACACATGCAAGAGACCACTTCCCTCGAGAACAAACACTCACAAGAAGAATACCAAGTGCAAGAGACCACTTTCCTCGGAAAACAAACACTCGCGAGAAGAATGAGAAATGCAAAAGACCACTTCCCTTGAAAAAAACCACTTCCAAGAAGAATGAGAAATGCAAGAGACCACTTCCCTTGAGAACAAACACTTCCAAGAAGAACGCGAAATGCAAGAGACCACTTATTCCTCGAAAACAAAACATTTCCAAGAAGAATGAGAAAAGCAAAAGACCACTTCACTTGAGAACAAACACTTCCAAGAAGAATGCGAAATGCGAGAGACCTTCACTCCCCATAAAAGAAAAAAAATCCCAAGGAGAATGCGAAGTGCAAGAGACCTATGATCCTCAACAAACAACAACAACCATCATCATCATCCCCTCCACCACCACCTTCTACTGATCTTTCTTTCAACATGCGAAAAGAGATAAATTTCCTTTGAGAAAAAATATTCTCTAGAAGCATACGCAATGCAAGAGACCGATGATCCTCAACAACAACAGCAACAACAAACGCCACCGCCGCCACCTTCTACTGATCTTTCTGTCAGCCAAGTTCTTGTAAATATTTTTCCAGTGGCGAAATTCGAAGAGATCACAAGGAGAGTTAGGGGAGGAGGAGCAGATCACATGTAGCTTGATGATGAGATGAGCAATATCACCAACAACTTGAGCTCGCTCGTCCAGAGGCACACCGTGAAGGAGAGTTGGCTGCTGATCTAAGAAGGAGATGCAGAAGAAGAAGAAGAAGAAGAAATACGACTCCTCGTCCAGCGACACAATAATGAGACTTGGCTGCTGATAACGAGTCTCACGGCCAGAGTAAACCAGCACGCACCACTACACGATGAAGGATGGATGGAAAGTGGTCTGTACATAGTTTTTTCTGTTGCGTTTCAGTTCCCTTGGCTAACCATGGTAGTTAGCTCAGTTGCTTTTTCTTTTTCTTGTTTTTTACTGCCCACTTACTAGCAACCTGCAATCAGGCTGCTACTTGCTAGTAAGTAGGCAGGAAATTGCATCCCTTACCCAATGTAAAGACCATCTACTTACCTGGGTGGTTATCAGTGTTGGGCAGTTATGCTGTTGGGAGGCTTAGAACCAGTGTTGGGCGGTTCTCTCATTGGGTGATTCAGTTCTCACATTGAGAACCGACTGTTCTCATTTTGGGTGAAAACCGGGTTGAAAATCGGTTTTAAAAGTTCTCACCCACTTGAGAACCGACCAGAGAACCGAAATCAAAAAAAAAAAGAGATAACTGGATGGATTTTCACATGAAAATCCGAATCCAATTGTCAGGGTCTTTCAAACAAATTTGGTTCATTGGTTCCTCTTGTTCTTCTCACTTGGGGCTGATACTCTTCTCCTCTTGCTAATTACTTTTTTTCCTCTTACTTCTATTACTCTTCTTTCATTATAATTTTTCTCTCTTTATTGCTATTACTTTTTTTCTTACTGCTATTATTCTTCTCCCATTATTCATTCTTTCTTTTTATTGCTATTACTCTTCTCTTTTATTATTATTACACTTTTCCCATTGCCCTTATTCTTGTCACACATGGTGTTGCTCTTTTCCTTTGATGAAGTAATTTAATTATTAATTATCTAATTATTAAAAATGATTTCAATTAATGAAAATTTTAATAATCAGGTTGTGAAAGCCAGATGTGAAAACTGGTTGTTGTTGTACACCTATATGAGAACCTCCCTATTTGAGAACCGGGTGGGTTTGAAAAAAATAAAAATTTGATAACCTGATAGGCTATCATCAGCCCAAAAATAATAATAATATATTAGAGAATCAATCAGGTTCTCATAGCATCATGAACCAGAATTGACCGGTTCTCACCCCAAAAAAAAGTGAGAACCGCCCAACACTGGTTAGAACCACTGGTGAAAACCAAACCAGACCAGAACCCTGGACCTTTTTTTTGTATGTTAAGCTAGCATTCACTTAACATTGAGCTATGGTCCATTTAACATTGGGTGCCACCTAGGATGCCACCTAGATTTTCATTTAACACTGACTTAACATCAAGTGTGAATGCACCATAAGTTGAAATTTTCTTTTTCAAGAGCCAGACCGTGAACTGGATTCTGGGTTCCATTTATCCAAATTGAAACCGAAACCATTCTAATTGAATTTTTTAATTCGTAACCAAAGGTAAATTGCAACCAGGGGTTCTCTTCACAAAAGTAAAGAACAGCCCCCCGCCCCACACTAGTAGTATTATCTATTTTCCTGCTTAAAAGGACCTTCTTTGCACAGAATGAGTTACCAACATGAAACCAGATTATTAACTCAGGTTGAAGTATCATCCACATTGAGACGATGAAACCCGGCATTAACTCAGTTGAGATCTTTCACAGCTGAGTCAAGCCGAAACCAGCTCAGTTGAGGATCTTTCACAGCTGAGTCAAGCTGAAACCAGCTCAGTTGCGGATCTTCCACAGCCGCGTCATGGCTGAGTCGTCACAGGCAACCAATGAATGGTGTTCTGGTGGGGGCTGCTTCGCTATTC
>Ga0209208_10004768_pt1 | contig 19083 bp, 14 predicted proteins | sample S1TSphfallax_3_FD_187694 | JGI IMG/M metagenome (GOLD analysis project Ga0209208, IMG submission 187694) | Host-associated microbial communities from peat moss isolated from Minnesota, USA - S1T2_Fd - Sphagnum fallax MG (SPAdes) (version 2) | ecosystem: Host-associated > Plants > Peat moss >... | reverse complement strand
GAGGTTCCTTTACTCCTCCTCTTCAGGCAGTAGACAAGTTACAACACCCTGACCACAAGGCGGTGGCCAATAGGGGTAGACATCATGCAGCCTACCATAAATTTGGCCAGAGTGAACCAGCACCCACCAGTGCACCTTCAAGGATGGATCCTAAGTGGTCACAAAACAGTAGTTTTGTGGTTGGACATACATAAAACATGCCTTACCCTCATATGTTTTCATATTATTTTTTATCATTTCTTTATTTGGCAACTTTCTTCCTTGATGATAACTAGGTTGCCAAATTTCACAATTTAACATTTGGTGACCATGTCGTGGATACATTCCCGAAGTTCCGGCTTATGTTGGATTTTTGAGTTTTGTGTTGACATTATGATGTTGTGGATGTAAAGTTTCAAAATCTAGTTGGGTTTTTGGGTTTTGTTCTTGTGGAAGTTTTCAAGGTGTTTATTTTGAAAAAATACAGGATGAAAGTAGTTTGGAAAAAAAGTTGACCACCTTATGTATGGGTTTCCAAATATTTAGTTGAGGTTTTGTTTTAAGTTTCAGGGAAAGTTCCAAGTTTTGGGGTTTTTGTTCATTATTAGTCCGACTTTTCAAGGGAAAAATTAATGTTTGTGAATTTTGAAAAAATAAGGGACTATGATTGTAGTCTAGCAAATAAGATAGTGACGGTAGCAAACCTTTTTAAAAGGTGGTGTAGACTCTGTGACAATAGTACCTTCAAGTTTGTTGCCAAAGTAAAAGAAAAAAAACCAAATTTGAAATTTCAATTTGTGTAAGTGTGTTGTGGGATATAATGTGAGATGGGTGAGAGGTGGTGGCAATAAAGGTAATTACTCATATTCCGAGGGATTAATAGTGGGAAGTTGGTTTACACACAACATAGAGGAGGTAGGAGAGAAGGGGTAGTCGTATCATTAAGTATTCAAGTCAAATAGGACAGAGGGTAAATCTGACCAAGGAAGGTAGCAAGCCCCTAGAGCCTAGTTCAAACTTGAGAGGTTAAATATTGGGATCTACACTATCACTATTGATCTCTATGTTGTAAGAAACTAAACTTCTAGTTTTAATAGCAATTGGGAGTGGAGGGTAATTTAGAGAAGTTACCATACCAACAAACATGACGACAATGACAAGGAGTTCAAGGAGAAGGATGGAAAACCTTGCTGTAGAACTATTGTCAAGGGTCTAGGGGGTAGCGGACTAGCAAAAGGAGATGAGAGAATGGACAAACAAGGAGACATGTACCTATTTTCAAAAACCAAACAAAAATCCAGAGAAAAACTTACATGTTGTTATGGGGGCAACAATACCATATTGGTATTACTGCCTAGTGATGGGCTGATAGCGAGACAACATAATTGCAATGATGTCCATACCTTCCTAATCCAGGGTTGGTAGCTTCATCTTCTGATGTTCTTGTTTTGAGGTCAAAGTCTTTTAATGTTGGTGATATCAATGTTTGAGGTAAGGTTATGTTGCATGATCTGGAGTTGACTAAAGTTGATTTCAATTTGAATGATGACACCTTGTGTAATCAAATATATGATGAATATCAACTTGCTAAGAATAAGTAAAACATTGATGTTATTTTTCATCAACCACATGTTTATCGACAACTACTTGAGGTCCTCAATGCCAACACATCATATGGACATGTTTTCAGCCATCTGAAGAATTGCTTAATAACGATTAATCTTCATGTTGTTGATCCAAAGGTTGATTTGAAATCCTTTCTTAGTTTTTCAATAGATGGAGTTGAGAATTTAGTGTGATTTTGATTTTTGGTATTTTTTTTCCTTGGATTTTTGGGATGTTCATTTTACATAGGACTTGACATTTTTTTCTTTTGATTCAAATTTTTTCAAAATTCTTTTCATAGATCATGATATGGTTCATATGCGATTTATAGGTTGTGACATATTTAGATTGTGACATACACAATTCATTTTGAAATAGGATTCCATATGATACATTCTTTGAATTTTTTTTTTTGTTCATTGATAACTTCTCTTGATGTATGCACTTCATTATTCTTTTGAAGGCATTGTTCGTATCGGCATTATAATTGTATTTTTGTTGAATTTTCTTAGGTTCTAAAAATATTAATTATGGAAGTTTTTTTTTTTCCCCTCACTTGTTACTCCTTGCTTTCTGTTTTTTTTACTCATTTATTTGTGTTCATCAAAATATTTGTATTTTTTGAAGTATCTTTTAAATTTAAAATGATTTTTGGAAGAACTTTGAAACTCAAATTTTTTTTACACATTTTAAATTGATAACTAGATTTTAATTATAAAAAAACGAATGAAAAAAAGAAAAACAAGAAAAGAAAAAAGAAAAAGAAAGTTAATGTAAAAGATATGTAAACAAAAAATTGGGCAAAAAGGAAATCTAAAAGAAATGAGCTGTTTTGTTCCTTTCGTATTTGGGAAGGTATAATACAACCTATTATTCCTTCCAAAACATGGAAGGAACAATCAACATAGTTGATGATACCTTATGAATTTTGGAAGGTACAATGACAAATTTGGCTTAGGGAGTGACCTAAAAATACATTAGGAAAAAGTTAGTGGGACTTTACAAGGGAGGCATACATTTTGAGGATATTACAATTACAAGCTCCTCAACATCTAACTTTTATTATTTTCAAAGTTTTCCTGAAACTTGAGCCTAAGGTTTTTAAGCTCCGTGTACACGGGGCTACTGCTCATCAAGCCTAAGAAGTTTACACTTTAGAGACCCTGGTGGGGATCTTTACATTTTATTTTACTAGCTAGTAATACGAGGATCCTGGATGTGGCCTCTTTTGGATTGTTCTTTTGACAATTTGGAATGAATTTTTGTTTCATTTCCTTTCCTATTTTCATATCCCCATAATTGATTATAGGGAGTGTTTCATTAACATGGTAGCACACCATCAGACAAAAGCCCCCAGTTATATTACATATTTTGTTACCTTCTAACTTTTTTGTACCTTCTTAATATTTTTTTCCAGATGTTTATCATTGGTTGGCTGCACTTAATAACTCTTCCTCTTCTATGTCCCAAAACCCATAAGATCAATGCTCCACAATCTCACACAGTTGGCAATGTTTGATTTTTAGTAGTTAAAAAAATCAATGCTATTCGATTTGGTGTTTTAAGTGGTAGGTAAGGCTGCTAAAAGGGTGTTACCACTAGAAGTCACCTGCCCAAGGTGATAGTGCCAAATTCTAATAGTTCGCTTGTTCATGAGCCTTATTGTGCATAATGATGATCTTAGCTCCAACTCATCAAATGAAGAAAAAATCGATGATTCTTTGCAAAAATGTAAGTGCTCCCTCCAAAATGTAAAATGACATCCAATGTTAGGAAGGATGATTATGGATTAAGGCTCCCTCCAACTACATCAAGTAATAAGGTAAATCGGCTGTGATCAAACACTTAGTGTCTTAGTCATTGAGCTCTTGCTCAGTATTCCTCTTTTGTATCTAAGGTCTAAAGAAAAAAATAGATAATTAGATTATGCACATACTAGCCCTAAAATTATTTAATTTGTTGAAATTTTGAGAAAGATATGCCCATGTGAAGTTGGGGTGGTAAAAATGGTGAAAAAAATTGCATCAAACACATGGTAGCCCACGTGGAGTTTGTTTGCCACCTATCAACAAACAATAATACCCTGATTAGCAAACCTTACCTACCTCCATCATGAAGATGAATGAAGAATCCATTGATCCAGATCTTCAAAATTATAGTTTAGCTGAAAAGAAAGGGTGGAAATTTTATTTTATTTAAGGCTTTTAAATCTATAGTGATGGGTGTATGCACTTTTGTTCACCAACAAAGTCTCAAACGATCCTCAAAAACTGTAGGTGTTGTTCTTATATTTTGACTGGTGAAAATTCTTAAATCTCCTCCCTTCTCACCATCACTCCTCATTGAGTTGCATCAATCCTCTTATTCCACCCTGGCTCCTTTCCTCTCGACTTGATGTTTGGTGAGTGTTTTAAGTTGCGTTGATCTTTTCTTTTTTCTTGACCCGGTGTTTCATGAGTGCTTTGAGCTACATTGATCCTTGCTTTTTCCTCCAACCTCCAAGAATTTGATGGTGTACGTTTTGGCCCAATCAAAGGTATGTCCTTTTTTTTCTTGTGCACAAACCCAAAAATCCAAAAAATGTAGTAAGTTTGAAAATTGCGCTAATACATGTTCTAGTAGATGTATAGAAGAATATATGAGTAAAAATCTACAAAGTCCTCCCAAATTAAATCAACATATTATATTGTTGTGTAAGTTGTTAGAATTTTTTTATAAGAACGATTTGTGTAACCACTTTGAACACTTGCTCTTTTGAATCTTCGTGATCCAACATTAACTACAGATTGTTGAATCCAACAACAATTTAAGTACTTGAATCTTTGGTTGTAGATCTGATCTATCCCATATGTCTCTAAACCTTCTTCTACTTTGATATTAAATATGGTTTTTGCAAATCTATTTGTTCTTCTACATGTTAACCTCTAATTTTCAGATTTGGTTTCTACAAATCTACTTGTTCCTCTACATGTTTTACTTTGATTTTCAAATTTGGTTTTTGCAAAATTACTTGTGGAGTTGGTGCTTCCCCTTCTACTTGTTCTACTTTGATTTTCAGCTTTAGTTTTTGTAGACTTTCCTTCAAACTTATTGTTTGCAAAAAAAGTTTCAAACTTGACCTATCTTCCTCTACTTTCATTGGTATCTCTATAGTTTTCAACACTACATCACTAGAACCCAAGAACTTTGAGTAGAGTTCCAATTGTTCATCTATTCTAACTCTTAGAGATGACATACTTAAGAAATATTGCAAAGATTGAACTAGTGTTTTGATTTCAACTTATGTGTAAACTTGATTTTGCATTGAGTCTTTTTGGAAGGAATTATAAATGCTTTAACATAAGAGGAATTTAGAAAAGAGTTTCCTTTGGAGGACTAGTCAATGTATCTTTTTGGAATACTCAAGGATTTGAAGTCTTGCTGATTTTTGGGCACAATGTTTTTGTTAGGATTTAGGGTATATTTATGAATAATTACATGCCCATTCAAAACCTTTATTGGCATTAGTTTAACTAGTTCAAAACCTGGAGCACCCTAAACTTCTGGGCCCTCGAGACTGGTCTCAATAAAATATGCAACTTGAGAAAGGTGAGATTCGTATGTTTCAAGAGTGGGTAATTTTACACCCCCAAAACCCTAAGTATTATTAGGATCAACCTGGGTATAAGCTTCAAGACATACCCAATGGGTAGGTTGTGTGATTGATACCCATACATTGACCTGTGCACATACCCATGGTTTACCGTCGATTTTTACATTGTGCAACGCCATTAACACTCCAGCCATCAGGCGTTACCCTGCACAGACCCGCTTTGAAATCTGATACGTAACAGTAACAGCAACAGTAAGCAATGAGCATCTGTTGCGGCATTTTGAAAACTTATGGGCGATATTGGAGTTCTCAGCCGCTCCGGTGTCAGCCCATCTGACAAATGGGCGTGTGTTTTTGCTTGTGTGTGTGTGTGTGTTTATTATGCAATTGATTAGAGAAAACAGAGGAGCAGCAAGCTGACAGGTATGTGACTGTTCATTCCATTACTAGTTTCTGCTGCTGGGCTGGCGTTGGCCAACGGAGGTCGAGCTTGTCCTTTACGGCAACTCTTTGGAGAAAGATGAGGGCGCGCCAATTGCATGTGTCTAAGCCGCTGTTGCGAGCGATGACCGTGGCGTTTCAAGTTATCGCTGTGGCGTTTCAAGTTGCAACCTGCCTTGCTTAGTAGCAAAGTGCAACGGCAACTTCTGTCCGGTTGCGCACTTTATTGGTAGGCACGAATCTTGAGGACGAACCATTATTCTTGGGATCCTTCTTTGGGGTTTCCTCTTGGATTTACTTTTTGTCCACTCCGCGTTGGGAAACTTTCAACACTGTGTTTTTTCCTTCCCGGCAATTTTGTGTTATAGCCAAAGTGGTGATGATCCACAAGAACAACATGTAGCCTGATTTTGGATACGAGAAAAAATATTAAAAGTATGCCAAATCCTTCTAAATTTATTGTTACCTACTTAAACCATGTATAGAAATCTGGAATTTTTTTCGTAAATTTTTGTCCAATTTTAGCTGCTGAAAATCTCAAAAAAAGCACATGAATTTAACACTTTTAATTTTTAATATAGTATTTTGGCTATATATATTTAGCCAGCCCAAAAAAAGGCTGGTTCTACTTGTATTGGACTAGGTAACCTGTGAGAGGGCACTAGTTACTGACCAGCCAATAGTTGAGGTGTGTTTAGAGCCAAGGCTATTTTTGGTAACGAGCATCCTTGAGATGGTTATTGGACATAGGTCGATTGCATGGGAGCATTGCACATATTTCTTAACGGACACACTAGAGGGGATAGGTTATGAATCTATGATGTTCAGCCAACCAACTAACGACCAGAAACGTGCAAAAAGGTGTGTTAAGGCAGCTTTAAAAATGCCATAGAGCAGCAGAATATGATACATAAACAGCTCCAGAGGTAATGTCCAACGCTGTACTGCCACTTAAGGGAGACGCTCCCCACAATCGACAAGTGGAGCTTCTTCTTCCATCCAGTGTGAACCAACAGCTACCAGTGCAGCACAAGGGATTGATGGTGGGAGGACAAGAAAGAAGCCCTTTCCATTGGCGTTCAGTTCCCAAGCTAACTAACCATTCTGGTTAGCTTGGTTATGGTTCTTGACTACCTATTTACAAACAACCCACTAGCCTTTATCTACACACTAGGTAACCAGATCTAAATGCATCTAGCCTACTTTAAGTACTAGTCTCCTATTACCAAACTTGGTTACCTAGCTACAGGACCCATCCTATGCAGGATAGGAAAGTGAAGCCTAATGTCAATTCAGTAGGGGTGGGTTCATTCACAATTGAGTAGTAAATCATAACAGCCTTCCAACAGATGGTGTGCTGGTGGCTGACGTTGAGTCACTCAAAGAGAACCAAAGTGATGGTGGGTGACTCAAAGAGAACCAAAGTGATGGTGGCTGACGTTGAGTCACTCAAAGAGAACCAAAGTGATGAGGCCATCCATGATGCACATCATCTAGCCTACCTCAGTACACATTATCTAAAGCTTGTGATGAGTTCTGTTTAGTTTTCTTGATCTCACTCACAATGTATGGTGTGAAGTTTTATGACATTTTCTTGTTTTTGGGTGGATTTCGGTGTTTCTAAAGCATGCCTTGACAATTTCTTAGCTTTGTTGTGCCAATTGTGAATTTTTCATTTGCTTGCCTTTTTTTTTGAGGTTTTGTGATTCCAACTGTCATCACTTGCCAACATTGCAGCTTGGTGTGATTCAAGGTTGTTGGTGACAAAATGTCTTGGAGTCCTGATTTTGGGATCCCCCAAAAAGAAACTTTTATGCCAAATGCAGGCAAATTGAACTATTATGTCGTGGGGCAACCAACCACCTTGTTTTCTGAACCTTCATACACTGGAACCTTCACCTAAGTTCTTGAGGGAGGCTTCTGAGAGGCTATATTTTTAACAAAGGAAATGTTAAATTTGGACAGAGAGACCCTCATCTAGTTCAGAGACAGTATCCTTAATGTTTGTTATTCAAAACAATGTATCCCTGATTTATTTTTCTCAAATTAACATGTCTAAAGTCTAAACCCAGTCGGGAAAAAATAATTTTTAAACATTTAAATTTTTTTTAATAAAATGAAGAGCTGAAAGCTTATATTAAATGGGTTTTGGGGCTGCTTCTGGTTCCAGGGCCAATGTTCTTTTCAAAAAATATAAAACCAGCAGTCTGTATACCTCAGAACCAGACGGTGGGTTGGCCAATAAGTTAGAACCAGACAACACTGGTTTTTACCATGGTAACAGTGTCGTGCCGGTTCACCCACGGCCTTGAGGGAGTGAGGCCTTTTAGACACTATATTTAACTCAGGCAATCTAGACTCAGAGACCCTGGTTAGTTTGCAGACCAAACATTTTTAATGTTTAGAAAGAACCCAAAACATGGGGGCGGCTTCTTCCCAACGTTGGGTCTCAAGAACCAGACCAGCGGGTCTATATGGGAGAAGACCCACCCCAAGTCAGGCCTGATGTTAGAGGCATGTCTTATAAGACCGGGCCCCATATCTGGTTCCAGGAAAAGCCAAAGGTCTCATAGATCCAGCCTTCGGACTAGACAATGAATCTTTAAGGCTGTTTTTACCAGGTCAAGGTGTTTGGTTTAGGTAGGGCTTTTTTTTTAATATATAATTTTTTTTTAAAGGGTTGCACTTCAGACTTCAGAGGTGTTGTTGAGTGGGGCTTTTTCATGGTGGTTGGAGCTTTCGCCCATCTCATCTCCAGACCATGGATAGTGTTGCTTGTCCCCTTTGATCATAAAACAACACAAATAATAAGGTTGGAATCTGTTTTACAAGCATTTTTGCTTTCATTCATGTGTTCCTCAATTTGCCACTTTTGGTCTTGGGCCCTCGTCTAAAGGCCTTGGGACCAATTTAAAGCTTTTGAACAATAAGATTGCTTGAATTCATTGGTCCCTGGATCTTTGGACCCTCGTCTAAAGTCACCCTTAGTTGATGGCCCTTTCCAACCTTCTTTCCAAGGAATTTTTGTATTGCCAGCTTTTACTTCCAGCTTTTCCTCTTCCCTAGAAATATATGCTGTGCAATTATATATCTGAGAGCTGATTGGGAAACCTGATAGTGGACCTTTTAGGCACTCGAAGTGCTAAGAGATTTTGGCATCAAAATCAAATTTGGCCTACTGTCATGTCAAGTGAGTTATTTTCTGTTGGGTTTCTCAGTTTGTGTCACAGTGGCAACATTCTGGTCAGTCTCTCTGATTTCTTGAAACCATTGAAATGCTAGTGAGAGGAGAAATGCATTTGTATGTGCACACTCTTTAATCAACTGTAAAGAGTGAAAGAAATTGTTGTTTCGCTGATGACAAAATATCTCCAATTTGTTTTTTGCTCGCTTTTATCTTCTAGGAAATCCACTTATGGTCTGTTTGTTCGTGTTTATTGCTTTCAGAAGCTTCAGAAAGCATTGTGCAGTGCATCTTCCCTGTAACTTAAATCAGAATGCCCATTCAGTAGGCACTGACTTTCATATTTTCATTCTGCATTATAATTCTTGCAATTGTATGCAGGTCCTTGTAGATCTTAAGACTTGCAATTCATGAAATACCTAGCTTAGGAAAGAACAAAGATTTTTTCAATTGCAGAAGTCATTAAAGCTTTTTGTTACAATGTTCAAAGTCAACAATATTGGTACTAAATTTTTTGTGTAAATCCAATTGGGAGGGAGTTGTGTTATTAATTTTTCACCACAACAAAATTGTGTGCCCAGTGATTCAACTCCTCACTCAATTGGCTGGTTTGTCTCATGTCTCTCTGTTTCTAGCTCTCAATTCTATCTACACTATAATCAGTGAACTAAAAATGTACAAATTCAAGTTGTCACTACCCATGATGGGGTTTTTTAATGTGCGGAAACACCTTCTGTGTGCACTAGATTGCTGGATTCTAGTGTTACTACTATTCACACTTCTTGAAATGAGCATGCTACTTGTTAGCCCTAAAACTGGGATCCTGCCTTGAAACTGGCCCTGGAATTGTCCCCGATAGTAAGGCTTCAACCAGCATTAGTCTGAAACAATGATGTCCAGTTATTGAGAAAATGGCCAGTTATCAACGAGGGTCCAAGTGTAGATCATTCATAATTAACTTGTAAAATCTGAAATTGATTAAGATACAAAACATAGAACCTATCTGTTGTTCTACATAGATTTTGCAGAGACCTAGCTAAACCCATATGGAGTGGGTATTGAAATTTTCTTTGAGTAAACTCAAGAATTAACCCTACCCCCTCCATCTTTTGTCCCAACTGGTTCTTGAAAGACCCTGCCTCACCAATCATGGAAAGGAAAAAAGAGGAAAAACTGGCCATTACCATGGTGCTGGTTCACCCTGGGCAATTCTAAAGAGAGTACAAATACTACTAAATCAGGGTCTCTAGACCCTAAAACCCATGGATATGGGGAAGAAGCAACCAGTAAGTTCCATCTGATCAGCACATTGAATTATTTGAATATTTGAACTATTTCTACTACATTTAGTAGTTGCACAATCTCAACTGGTTTTGGTGGTCTTTTATTGAGGTACTCTTTAAGGCTTTTTCCTAGGTGGAACGGCTGATCATCTGCTGGTTCCACTTTTGATGTGAATGATGATCACTTATATGTAGGGTAAAGCCCCAAGGTGGGGAGGGGGGGATTTTCAAAAATATATAAAGGTGCCCTTCAAATACACTAGGAAATTTCCATGGAGAGTTTTCTAGATTGTTGCACCAAGTTGGTATTTTTTATACAAGCTTGATCAGTGATTGATGATGCCTTGCTAGAAAAGTTGGGGTGAACTAGGGTGATTGAACAATTATTGAAGTTGAAGATTGATTTGAGGATGACCTATAATTGGTGGCTTGGGATTGACTTAAGGTTATTTAGTGTGCTCTTATTGCGATTTCTATTATTGTGGGAACTCCTTATGGGTGGGTATAAGGCATTGTGGAAAATAAAATAAAAGTAGGTCGAATGGATAGTTTAGTTGTAGGTTTTCTCTTTTTCAACTTGGGTGAGCTGCGGTGAAATGGGGTGAGATAAGGTTATAGATGAAAATTTAGGGAGAGGGGAGCAAAGAGTCGAGGTTTTTTTCAGTTTTTTTCTTTGCCTCTTCAGAGGGGTGGTTATTGGGTGTGGGGGTTCGAGAGGATATAAGGGGTAGGTAATTAAAAGTAGATTGAATGAATAATATTACAAGGTATAACTGAACTTCTAGGAAGAAGGGAGAAGGTTGGAGGGTTTTTGTGGGTGGGGTGGGAAGAGAGGGTGATTTTTCATCTTTCGAGGGAGGTTTTTTTGGGGTTGTTTTTTGGAAAAAGGATGGGAGGATTGTCATCACATATACTTTGAGTAATTGTCAAAAGTGTGACATTAGATCATCATTTTGTAATACTTCAACAACTAATCCGTAATACATTTCCAGCAGGTAAAGCTATGATAGGTGGAACGTTCATTATCAGTACTTGAGTTGGTATAAGCAATAACAATTGCATAGTCAAGTAAGCAATGGATTGAATTGTAAACATTGGCATTTGAGAAAATAATTTTGACAAATTACATTCCACCATTATTTTGTTGTTATTATCCTCACAAAGTTCCAATCTTTGATTACCCACCTGTTTCTTTCCTCAAAAGAAGTGGCCATCCTTCTTCTATCACCCATTGAAAAGAGCCAAAAGTATTTGACAATAGGTTCTGGGGTCGTTAAATTCAGTGTCTCAACCATATATGTTTCATTTCTTTGTATTCAATGAACTTGATTATCTTGTTCCTTCACTGTGCAATCAAGATTGTTTTTCAATTCTTTCAACAGTAGTTTGTGTTGCTGTTATTGTAGCTTCTTTCAATAAAGGTTCCAATATTTGAACTCTCTTCTATTAGCAAATACTGCTTTATGATGAATTCCTGCTATTTTTCTTATTAGTAACAATGTAAGTAAACAAACCATTACTAGCAACAATCTTTTAAACTTGGTTAATTTTGTGGTGTCAATTATTAGTGTTTTTTAATACACCACACTTTGCATTTCCATGTAATTTTTAAATATTAATTCATGTATATAATTTGATAATTTTTAAAATTTCATCAACAAAACAATTCCATATATCACATTGTTATGCTGTTTTTTTGGGTGTATATAAATAATCCACAAAAGGCTAGCCATACTTATTATGGTTCATTAACTTTCTATTATCTTTACCTATTATTATGACTTTAACCATTATTTTTCTCCCCTACTAGTAGTCATAATGTACCATCATTCATACCATCTTTGATAAACATTATTATAATAGTAAAAAAACATAACAAAGTTAGCCACATTTTTTTCATAATATGTAAATATATTGGAATGAGTAACCACTTGTTCAACACGCAAAGTTGATCATATCAAGTTGTCTTATCAATTTGTTTAATTAATTGTTTTGCTAGTCTTGTTGATTTGCTATACTTTATCAATTTGTTGTTACAATGAACATTTTATTGGGCTATTAATTTCTTTCCATAACAATAAGAAGAAAAACCATGTTGTTTGATTCATTACCGATTGCCTCCCATGCATGAAACAAATATCATAGAACCTTTTTAAATGAATAAGAATTATCCATTTTCCAAATAATACCTACATATACAAGCAAACAAAATATTTCAATCTTTGAAAATTTTAAAAGAAAATGAAGATATATCATTTTCTGAATTTCTAGTCTTTAAACCTTGATGAAAATACCTATGTATTAAATTTGAAGAGAAGAAAAAATAACAAATCCACACATTTTCTTTAAATGAATTTTTATAAACATGAAACCAAATGCATTTAGTACATAGGCAACATATGTGTGGTTTGCAAATACACATATTCAATTTATCTTAGACCCATATGGAGCTGCAACATATTGCACATCATATATGACAAAAATAAATATATCAAAAATATGAAAATTACATTATATCATACAAAATTGTATTACAAATAAAATAGATGCAAACACAAGAATTCAAAAGTTGAATAATATTTCTTTTAATGTTCATTCAACTTGTTGCTTACCTTGCACTTTCTTTACCATTATATCATCCATATCAAAGATATCAATTCATCAAAAAAAATTCCAAAGATCACACTTTTGTGTTAAACCACAAGTTGTATTGAATCAATTTTAACCACATAATAAATTGATATAATGTTTCATCAATCATCAACAAATACATTAATTGTCCTAATCATTATAAATCATTGTCATTATCAAATTTTGGTTCTTTTTATAGCATAAAAAAGATTAAAATTTCAAAATGTTGCAAACCCAAAATTATTACGTTTAAAAATAATAATAAACATACAAATATTGAAATTTGGTCAAAAAAACTTTTATTATATTCACCATTTTGAAACTCAAAAAAATCACAAGTTGGAACTAATGTCACATTGCATGATATATATTGTTAACAACATGATGGAATTTTAAAGATCAAATCTATTTTCAACTACAAAATGCCATATCCAAATATAACATAAATGGATGCTTCAATTGATTCAAAATCAAAACCATCACATGATCAAGGTAATATTTGGAAAGATAATATAGTCTATGAAATAAAGGATTCACATTATGCAAAACCTATTACAAACACAAGATATGATTCACAATCTAACTTTGTGATTCAATCACGTAACAGATCAAACCAAAAATTACAAATTTTAAAAGATGAGATTATCATAAAATCATCATATTCCATGATGGAAAAATTTGAATATTGTAATTTAGTTAAACAAATAAGTGAAGATCAAAAATTAACATTTGATGACATTATGCATAAAAACAATTGCACCTTGATACACATATTTATTTATTTATAATAGGGGGTGTTGGAATTAATAAAACTTTTACACTAAAACCTATAATGAAAGGATTATTATGATTATATAATAAAGGAATTATTTTTACTTAACAAAAACCAAGGCTTTATTTATGGCATTCGCACATAAAGTTGCCTTCAATATTCATGGTTTAATAATACATTCAACATTGAACATATGTGTCCAACAATCTTTATTTAGTTTACCAAACTTATCATTAGACTCATTAAAAAGGCTTACATGCTAATATGAACAATTGCAACTTGTTGTGATAAAAGAAGTATCACTTGTTGATGCTAGAATGTTTATTGTTATAGATAATAGGTTAAGGTTCATAAAACATCATATTTAAAACAAAAAATTTAATGGTCTTGATGTTATCATGATACAGGTGATTTCTATCAAGCATTGCATGTGAAAAATAGTTGGATCTTCAAAATATAAACTACAATGTTAATTTGCAAAACCTATGTCTAATGTTTTGAACTAAATAAAATCATGTGACAATCCGATATGCACTTCATACAAACTTTTATCAAATTTCATATTGTAACAAAAAATACAAAACATATTCAATTTATGAATTCAATTTGTAATTGATAACCACCCAATCTATTTCATATTTATTATGTCAATAAACTTGTCCAAAAATACAATGAGAATGTGTTCACTAACACGCTAAGTCTCACGTTTATTTTGAAAGCAATGGACATTAATCACCAATCATGCTCGACATCTTACAAACTTTCAAATGATCTAAGCAAAATTAAAAGTTTGCATTTTACAATTCATATAAAAAAATTATGGTAATTGTAACATTTGATAGTTTTGCAAATGGAATTAGTGGCGTATTTAAATCATAATAACATAATGTGACAAAACCATAATATGGAAAATGTTTCAAAATTTTAAAATTGGAACATTAACAAAAGAAAAATGCATTCATTATTACAACAATAACATTGAATGAAAATGGACACCAATTGAACCTATCATAAAAAGATATAAAAGTTGATAAATCCTAATCATTTATCATAACAAAAATTCAATTTCCAATTCAACTTGCGATAGTATGAACCATCCATCATTTTCAAGGGTTATCACTAGATGAATTGGTTTTTTATCCTACTAATGTCAAGAAACACGAGTTAACACATAAAACTTTATCTCACATTCAAACAAAAGAAAAATAATTAGTTCCTCTCCAACATGAAAACTTCTATGTGGATTCAAAAGTAAATGTAAAAATGAACAAATTAAAGACAATTATGACTTGGATACCATTCATTTCTCAATTTAAAAAACTACATAATTTTCATGTAATCATACAAGCTTTGAACATAACATCTTTAAGCCAACATTACAAAGACATAAACCATGACCATAACTTTCAAATGTTTCATATCTTATATGTTTTTATAGAAACAAGAATACACCATGCATCAACTAGTGCAAACAAATTTATACATTCAACAAAATATTCGTATATTTCAATCCATGATGGCCATGGGTTAATGATGATGTATGACATACATATGCACTTAGATTCTTTCAATACAATAACTAATGATAGTTTAGAATACATAAAAGTAATTTTTAATATTAATACACAAAAGAAAATACATATTATATGTGTATATGAAGTTCATTCATGTTCAATTTTTACATTCTTAAACAATCTTCAAATTATAATTCAACATTTTTTCAAACATTGTCCAATCATTATTTTAAGAGATTTTAATGTTAACATTCTTTAAAAAAATAATGCAATTATATATATATAAGATTTCATGCATAAATTCAAATTAAATCATAATTCAATGAAAGTAGCACAAAAGCCAAATTTCAACTAGACCTCTTATAGGCGAATGTCCATGCAAATGAATACAAATATGGTGTAATAGAAGCATATTGACTAAATTTTCACAAACCAATTTATATTGCATTCAATGTATAAACACAAAACACAATTCCGATGTATGACAAGAAACCATTAATATCTCCATTTCTCTAAAATATAATGTATGTAACTACATGTGTGTACATGTTACGTTTTTCACCTAGTGTCCCTCAAATGGTTTCAACATATATTGCCATTAGACATTTCATCATTTATTGCACAAGGCACCTATTTGTTGCTAGACGCAAAGATCACCTTGTTGCCTAAATTTGTATTATTTTAATTATTCTTCAAGGACCATGTGAAAAACGTTTTTTCATAAATACCAACCACAAGACAAATTAAAATTGAATGCTTCTTTATCTAGGTAGACCCACCAAACATAAGAACAAAACATCCTTCATTCAAAACCCTAAAGATGAAATGTGACCAAAAAAATTACATTATTTAAAAGGTGACAAATCTTCAGACTTGAAAGTGAAATATCTTGAAAGCAAAATTGAAACTAAGAATTAGGTGGAAAGCCTTCCCTTTCCATCTAGATTCTATCCATCCACTACTATTGTTTGTTTCGAGCATCTAAATATTTAATTTTATGTTACTCTCATTATGAGGCCTTTGAAAGGAAATTTCTTACACTTGGGGGAAAAGAAAACTTGGATTTCTAAGACAATGAAGTTCGTTCTTTGCATGTTTCCATTCATTTGTATGGTTGAAGCAAAAGGTGTGAGCATACAACTTTTAAATAGTGTGGAACTAAGTTTGAATTTTTAAATATGCACCATGATCTCTAAGAGGGCTAAAAAATTTATGTGTCGCTACAAATGTGAGAAACGACTTTCAATGTCCTTCATAAAGCTAACAAACTCTTATCCCATTTAACGTGAATTTCATAGTAAAACATTATTTTTAGGACAAAGCCTCTTGTGCCAAAGCCAGTTGTTTAGTTGGTGTATCTAAAGTTGAAATTTTTGATTTTGTGATGGGTTGAGGCTCCATTATTCAGCCCATCACAAACTTTAAACACTCACAAAATAAGTAAAATCTTTTGTTTTGACCTAATGTTGTAAATTTTAAACTTTGGGCACTGAATATTGTGGGGTTATTGGAATTTGGGAACACGGGGTCCAAATGAGAATTATGTGGGAACATTTAGCAAAGTATAGGATATAAATTTAAGGAACACATTTGAAAGGCACATGGGAACCATGGGAACAATGTATGAAAAACATTTGCTGTCTATATAGGTGAGACCTTTCAACTTTTCCCCTAGGATATGAAGCCTCGGGTGAACCAGCACCTCCACTGGTACCATGGTAAAAACTAAAAAACCGCCAAAAAAATTTTGGTTGCTTCAAAACCTTATAGATACCCTCATACCGAGATGGAATCAGGGTCTCCGATTACAAATTTAACATTTCCTCCCTTAAACCCCAAACCCCTAAACCCCCTTAAGGTTTAGCTCTAAGAGGCCTTACCCAAGAAGGTGAAGGTACTGGTGTAGGTTCTGGTTCAGCCTGGCTGGATATAAAAAGACACATGTTTCATATACAAGTTATCTATGTTGAAATAAAATAGTTTTGGAGAGATAAAGTCGGAGAAATCGTGATTTTTAAAATTACATGGGAACATAAGAGAACATGGCATGAACTGTTTTGAGATCAAGAGGGAAAAATTCAAGGATAGGGTAGAAGGGAGAAAAGAGAAAGATGGAGAAAAACAAAAAAAAAGAGGCGAAACAAGAAATAAGAATGAGAAGTAAAAATCAGAATAATTGAAAAAAAATTGATGACATGAATGAAACTTTTGAATAAACATAAATAATGAAGTATACCATCTGAATGGAAAATTGTTCATAGATGAAATTGAACACACCTAGACAATCAATGTCCATAGATGGATGGAATGTGATCATAACTAGTGAAACTTTTCTTTAAATATAATTTTCAATAAAAATGAATTGTACCATGCATGAATGATATTATGTTGAGGAATCTAAATTTATCACACATCTAACTAGTTAAATGGAAACTTGATGACACATGAAAATCTGTTCGTAAGTAAAATTAACCAAGTGAGATGAAACAAAGTTACATGGACAATTTTTTTGACTAAATGGAAATTACACTTCCAAAGGTATCATATGGTTCACATGAATCATATGACACAAATAACATTGATGCATACATGAAATGAATTTCTTGTATGAAAATCACAATAATGATGAAGTTGGTCATTACAAAGAGGAACATTACATGGATGAAAATTCAATGACATGAATGAAGTTGCATCCATGGATGAAATGACCATCATCCCTATATTGACACACCCCCAAGTTCCTTGTTAGACTCAAAAGGGTCCAACTATGTTAAAGAGCGAAAGTAGTTGGAACTTGGTGCCGCTCCTAGTTTCTAGCATTAAAGGGGGGTAAAAAGGGCATGCAAAAAGCTCCGGGATTAGACTAGGGAATGACAACTTATTTAGTTCCTTGGTCCTACATCAAAGCCAACCACAAGTTGGTTAGTTCACCTTCGGAAACACTTTTGGTGTTGGGACAAGCCACGGGCAACACAAACTCACTTGACTCACCATGGCCCAGACTCGGGGGAAGCCACCACTTTCCCCCATATAGTATTCTCTGCGTTGCCCCACTGCACTCGCATCTAAATGACTTTTAATCCCGGGACTCCCAAAGAAGAGTCTGGAAACTGTCTCAGATTATATTCTCGAAACTTTGGGAACTCATAACTCCCGGCTCAGACCTTTGATTGGGATGAGGTCTGAAGCAAACTTGTATCTCTCCTCAAGAGCTTTCCAACGGTGTGTCACATTCCACCTGCACACACTGGGGTCGGGTTGATTCCCGACTTTTAGTGGTTGGGAATCAAATTGCTAGTTTGATTCCTGGCCCTTCTTTCGACCATAACTTGTACTGAATATGTTTAAATGGCTCATGCGAGGTCATTTTTGACATCTACACTTCAAGACCTTTTCAACGATATAAAGAACATTTCAAGGTGAGGTGTTTTGACCCCTGCAATTGAGCTCTGAAATTTCGAGAGTCTCAAAGAACTCTAAGTTCCCACTTTTGGGAGTGCGAATCTCATCCTCACACTTGCCTCAAAGTGGGGTTGCGACATATATGGATTGTCAATGAAACATTCGCATTCACCTCTCCTCCCTTCTCGATCTTCCTTCGTTACTGGGTAGGCCTAGATAATTAACCCGCTCCATTTTATAGACCTACATCCTTACTTCCAAATTAACCTTCAAAAGAAATTCACCTTCAATTTTATCTTTCCAGTTTTGGCACACATTATTTTCTACATTTTCTAGGCTAGTGACCTGAAAACAAGAATGCATAAAAACTTGATAACTATTCTCCAACCCTGTTTAGGAAACTATCCCTAGGCAATAGAGTTATCCGTAAAGTCACCCTGTCTTCACCCTGTCTTTGGGCCTGCTTTCACTCCCTATCCCCACTCTCACTCGAGTAGGGGACAGTGGTATAGAAAGAGAGGATGAAACTAAGGCCACTTTAGACGAGGATCCAGGTCCAATTTCCTAGGAACCAATTTGGACTGGATTGAAGCAAATTGAATACTTGAGTTGGACTTCACCTTGGTCCTTAGCATGATTCTTGGTTTTCCAAATCAGGAGCTCTCCTTTTAGCATTGTTT
>Ga0209208_10004767_pt1 | contig 19089 bp, 17 predicted proteins | sample S1TSphfallax_3_FD_187694 | JGI IMG/M metagenome (GOLD analysis project Ga0209208, IMG submission 187694) | Host-associated microbial communities from peat moss isolated from Minnesota, USA - S1T2_Fd - Sphagnum fallax MG (SPAdes) (version 2) | ecosystem: Host-associated > Plants > Peat moss >... | reverse complement strand
CGCTTAGCTCAGCAACTCTGCTGCACTTGCCCAAGAACAGAATTAATTGGCCGGTGGGTGAAATAGCCGGCCGATCCGTGGAAGAATAAAGGCAAACATACACATGCATCTAGTTACGTATGCAGCAATTTTCTAGCGTATCTAGAGGGCAAAAAAGTTATCAAGCAAAAAAGTTTCTCCGCACAAGGGGTGGGCGCTTTGTTTTTTCAAACTACCCCACCTCTTTTCTTTTTTCCTTTCTTCCTCTGTGCTACCTGCTGAAAAATGGAGGAGGATTTGCCGTTTTCTGAAGACACCCATTTCTGGGGTATTAGGTACCGTACTCTTAATAACCCACCTAGGTATTTTCTTAGCCACCTGCTTGCCTATCTGACCCTTTTCTTTACAAGGTAGGTCACCAAGATGAAACCCACTGTCAACTCACAGGAACAAACTCAGCGAGGAAATCATAAATATTTAAGAATCTTTTTATATTTTAGTGACCTGTGAGAACCTATTGTGTTAATAGTCGTGTTTCCCACAACTACACATGTATTCTCCGGCTAGGCCTTCCTCAATTCACTTCTGTGAAAAGGGTTTGTTTCCCCCCCTCCTCACATGATATTTCCCCAGTGTTGTGCAGTAATTTTATTTTTGTTAATAATCAGTGGTTTTGATTTTAAAAATATTTTAAAATCAGAAATCATCTGTTCAAGTTGTTTTGAAGAAAAATTCAAATCCAACATGCCAATTCTGGTTCTCTATGAATCAATGGTTTTCATCAAAGAATAGGCAAAGAACTCACAGCTTTGTAGGTGGTTTATGTAATTCTTTGAAATTTTTTGGGAATCATGGTTATTTGTCAAAATTGATTCTTTGATTTTTGAGAACCATGGTAGGAACCAATGTTAGGTGGTTCTTCATAAATCCAGGTAATAATTTACAGTTTCGGTCTTGGTTATACGTACCTTACCCTGATCTCTATTCAAATACCCAAACTTAAATTGTACCTTAGGACCCGCCTTATCTCGGATCCAGGTTCAACCCTGTAACCGGTAGATTATTGATTTCATAAAATTTCAATGACATTGCACCAACGGGTGTTTTCCAAAATTTTAAGGTTCTAGTTCTTTTTCCTAGCTCTAAGGTCTAGAGTTTTGTAGACTTTTGTGGCACATTACATTCCATCATTCCTTGGACGATGTTTTCTTCTTTTGCGTGATAGTGAGTTCTATCGTTTCTAGTGCTAGTGTTTAAGCTTTTGGTTTTTTGTTCTTTCTACTATACATCGTATTCCATCGTTCCCTAGATGGTGAGTTTTCTTCTTTCGCGTGACAATGAGCTAAATTTTTTTTTTTTTAATGTGAAGGTTTAAGCTTTTGGTTTTGTGTTTTTTTATTACACATTGTATTCCATTGTTCCTTGAATGGTGAGCTTTCTTCTTTCATGTGACAATGAGCTTTGTTTATTTTCCAACGTTAAAGTTTAAGCTTTTGGTTCTTTTTGTTGCATATCATGTCCCATCGGCACCTTCTGTTTACAATGGTTGATATTGTCACAGACAACACCATCACCCATCACTTGCATCAACATTGTTGCCTGCATTGTCATTTGCATCATTGTTTGCATCATTGTTAACTCAAGAAACTCCTTTGATTAATGCACACATGGAAGCCTGTATGAAAGGTTCCTTGAACTAAGTCCCCAATGAGGTATAATCTGAGTTAGCCTTTAATTAAATTTTAGTTGATTTTTAATTCATTATTAGTTAAGAAGCTTTTTAAGAAGTTTCCTTGGTCGGTGCACACATTGAAGCCTCTATGGAAGCTTCCTTAAGCTAGGTCTTGAATGGGGTATAAATAAAGGAAGGACCTTTCATTACCTTTAGTCTGTTTAACACAAATTTTGGGTATGTATTCTTGTCATAACTTTCGTTTTTGTATGTTATCAGAATAAAATTATATTTGAATCATTTTTAGCATATATCGTGTTCTTGCCTTACATTTTTGTGTTTCAAGTCTTGGATTAAACTTAGGCTTGCATTTCTTGTGATTTGTTCTCCTTGTTATGTCCTTGGCTTAGTTCTTGTTCTTGTAATTTTTCATGCTTATGACAGTTTAAATAGACTCCTATCAAATTTAAGTCTATTTTTTTCATCATTATAAATTATTTATTTTCTGTGGAAATTGAGAATGACTATCCTTGTATTTCAAACATAAAAGTTTTCAAGAGGTTATAGATTACCCACCTTTCAAACGTGTTGTTGACATCGTGGACCACCCACCTCTTGTCGAAGTTTTTGATTACATATTTCTTTGGCCATGTCCATTTTAAGAGAAGAAATAGTTTTGTCAATGGAAGAAGTTGTTGTTGCATTTAGGCATATACAACAAGAAAATGAATCATTTTGTGAATCCATTACACATTTACAAGGAAACCAAGCATCGAAAACATTTGGAAATAGTCCGAAGTAGCCACAAATCAACCTACCAGATAAATTTGATGGCACACATTCAAAAGTTCAAAGTTTCATCAACTAAATACGTTTCATCATCCAATTTTATCAACATCGTTATTTAGATGACCGAACCGAAGTTGGATTCATTGGCACCTTATTATCAGACATGATTTTAACATGGTTTGCACCTTTTTTGGAAGTTCAATTTCCTATTTTAAACAACTTTGAAACATTTTTTCAAAAATTTGGTGTTTTTTTTATGATTCAGACAAAGAACATACAACAACAAGTAAGTTACGAATTCTTTGTCAATGATTAGGCCCAACTTCTATGTACATTTCTAAATTCAAGCAACTAACATGCAACATTTCATGGGATAAAACTACATTCATGAGCCAAGTTTAGTTTGGATTCTGTGGAGACATGAAGAACCTTTTATTGACCATGCCTAATCCCATGAGCTTAAGTTAGGCAATCAGACAAGTTGTGCGTTGTGATAATCAATTTTTTGAATGTCAATAAGAGAATTGTTAGGAACCATCACCAACATTGAAACAATTCATGTCGCCCATGTTGCAACCCAAACATATGGTGTTTGCACCTAATGAAAACGCCATGCAAATTAATAAGACACGATTCAAACCACTCACAGAACATGAGAAACAACATTGACATGTAAATAATCTTTATTTATATTATGGGGAACTAAGCCACATAGTTAATGTTTGTCCAAAGAAACATGTTCAACATGCAGCACACACCATAACTTCTACCACTACCCAAAGGCTAGAAGAGAAGGGAAACCAGGACATCTAATTTGAATAGGGACCGTGAGACTGGACTTCGATGTATCATGTGTTCAAAATGGTCTTCCTTTATCTTTAGAACTAACACCTTGTTTTTTGTTGCCCATCACGATTAAAGGTGGTAAATCCATGACTTCACAAACCCAAGCATTTCTTAACTCAAGGGTATTTGCATTTTTCATCGATAAGGAATTGGTATGACAACATAACTTGACATTGGTGAAGAAAACGACACCAAAGGTGGTCGAAGTGATTGATGGTTGGAACCTTTTTTTAGGACTTGTAACCCATGAAACTAAGGCATTGATAGTAACAATTAGGTCACATAATAGCAAAGTTATTTTTAATGTCATTTCATTTCATTTCATCTCATCACTTGTATATTGCGCTTAAGAAAAGGGATGCCGCTTATGATCAACAATGTGACAACATTCTCAAACCCAAAAACCTTCAACTTTAAGCATTGTCAATAACTCCTGAAAATCAGACCCTCCAATGCATTCGTGAAGATCTAGTCAATGATTATCTTGTCATTGTTGTCAAAAGTCGTCAAAAGAACCCTCTTAGTGACTTTGACAAATTTGAGTTTCGTGATGGTCTACTATATCATGACAGATTGTTATACATATCAAAAAAGTCGTGCGCAACTTCAAATTCTCCAAACCAAACATGACACATTGGTTTACTAGCCATTTTGGATTCAACAAGACCATGGAATTAATGTCCCATGACTATTGGTGGCCATAACTTTGGAAGTTCGTGAAGGAATTTGTGGGTTTTTGTGATGGTTGTGGTTGTGCAAAAAATCCTCCTCATTGCCTTAATGGACTTGTTCAACCATTACCAATCCCTGCTTTCCCATTCTCTTCAATCTCCATGGATTTCATTGTGGATCTTCCACAATCTAATTCATTTGATTCCATTCTGGTGGTGGTGGATTGTCTCATGAAGATGGCTCATTTTATTCCCTACAACACATCAATAACTGGTGAAAAGACAGCTAAGTTATTCCTTGATCATGTTTTTCATTATCATGGATTCCTAAAGACATCATTTCTAATCGTGGACCCCAATTTGCATCCAAGTTTTAGAAGCGACTCTTTGAGCTATTAAATGTGAAGGTGAAATTATCATCAACCTTCCATCCTTAGACATATGAGCAAATGGAGAGGGTCAATCAAGTCTTGGAGCAATATCTATGATGTACGATTAATTATCACCAAGATAATTGGTCAAATTTATTGTCTATGGCAAAGTTTTTTTACAACAACACGATGCATTCAACAATGCAACAAACACCATTTTTTGCAAATCATGGTTTACATCCAAATTTGACATCCAAGGTGTAAACAATGTTGTGAATCCTATAACTAAGGATTGAACCATGTGGCTAATAGACATTTGAGCACAACTTGTATTTAACCTTGAAGAAGCTTAAAGGTGATACAAGGAAAATGTTGACGAGCATTATAAAAACTAACCAAATTTCAAGGTCGAAGATCAAGTTTGGCTCTGATGATAAAACATCAAAACAACTCAACCATTGAAAAAATTGCATTATTAAAAACTTGGTTCATTCACCATCGTGAAACAAATAAACATAGTGGCATTCCAACTCAAGTTTCCAAATTCCATGAAGATTCACCTTGTGTTTCATGTTTCATTATCGGAGCCCTACCATGCTTCTACCATTCCAAGGAGAACACACGAGCCACCTCCACCAATTATTGTTCATGGTGAAAAAGAATACGAGGTTGAAGTAATCCTAGATTCAAGGATATCACATTGTCAATTACAAACTTAGTTCATTGGCAAGGTTATGACATCAACAAATGTACTTGGGAACTAGTTAAGAACTTATCAAATGCCATGGACAAGTGGACTTTCACATGCGATATTTGAACAAACACAAGGCTTCTCCTTATGGGACTCATCGTTAGTAAAGGAGGTGATGTCATGAACATCACCATTACCCATCGTTTGCATCATTGTTTGCACCAACATAGTTGTTTGCATCATCGTTTACACTAACATAGTTGCCTACATCATTATTTGCATCATTGTTAATTATTAGTTAATTCCTAATTCACTATTAATTAAGAAGTTTTTCAAGAAACATCCTTGGTTGGTGCACACATGGAAGCCTTTATTGAAGCTTCCTTGAGCTAAGTCCCTAATGGGGTATATAAAGGTAGGACCTTTCATTACCTTTAATCCGTTCAACACCAATTTTTGGTACACTTACTTATTTTAAACTTTGTTTTCATATGTCATGAAAAGAAAGTTTTGTTTGAATCATCTTCTAACATATATCGTGTTCTTGCCTTGTGTTTTTGTGTTCTAGTCTTGGATTAAACTTAAGCTTTCATTTCTTGTGATTATTTTCCTTGTTGTCCTTGGCTTAGTTCCCATTCTTGTAATTTTTCGGCTATGAACAAAATGGGTGGCATCATTGAAGCATTTCTACTCATTGTTGAAGTTTGTGCTTCATCACCGTTGTTAAGTTCTTGTTTCATTTTCATCACTAGGTTTTTGCTTCAATGTGATTGCTAGGTTTTTGTTGATTTTGTCATTGTTATTTGTTTCTTGCATCATCATCACCACATTTTTGGATGCAAGTTAGGTATGTTTATTTCAAGCTCACCTTTTTTCTTACTACTTTGTGTTGAGGTTTTTGTTTTTTGCTACATTGTCAAAGTTTTTGTTGTAGAATGTTTATGGTTAGCATGATGGACAATGTTGTGTTGAGGTAAACTTTTCTTCTTATTTCTCATCGAGCTTTAAGTTGTAACACTTGCATCAAGCTTTGTGCTATAATAAATCATTTGGTGTCATCATGGTGGTGAGACAATGCTACAGCCTACAAGTAAGTAAATTTTTTCTTTCCATTGAACTTTTTTTCTTTCAGTTTTTTTTGCATGAGGATTTGTTTATTTTTTGCCATTGTGCTTAGCATCACATTATGTGGTAGCTTATTCTATTGTAATTTTTTTTATTTCAACAAAACATAGGTGTGTTTGTTGAGTGTTATAATTATTGTAATAAAACATAGGCATCGTCATTGTGGTCATCATGATAATCATTATAATGGAATTACCATGTGTTACAATGTTTTTTGTTGTAGCAAAACATTAGGTGTTGTTGTGGATCATTGTGGTGGTCATCTTGTGTTGTGTGCATGTTGCAAGTAAATTTTTATTTCTTCATCATTTCTCTTCCATTAGTTTTTTACATCAATAAAGATTTTGCCATACAGTGGTGCTTATGGTACTAAATTTTTCTAATGGATAACATTCCATTGAGTTTCTTATTGTGTAAGTTATATGTCCTTTTTTTTGCAAACATAATAATAAATTTTTATGATGGATGAAATGCCATTGTGTTCCCATGCATGTGTAGCTTTATGTCTTCTTTACTTTGTAGATAACAATAACTATCATGCTTGTATGCATGGCCTCATACATGACGGCTAGTTATGAACATGCCAATCATGCCTTTAGGGTTAATGTACACTCTTAGGGTTAATGTACATTTTTAGGTTACTGTACACTATTAGGTGTTTTAGGGTTATGGCTTGTTTAAGGTTTCGGTTTTGTTGATGACTCTATAAAAGGCCAAGTTCTCCCCTTCTCTTGTCAATTTTTCTAGAATTCCTTTGTCAGGGAGAGTTTCCTCCATAGTTAGATTGGATTTCTAGATGTTCACGATAGCTATTACATGGCCATTGTTTACATACACTACATTTTCTTTCTTTCTTTTCGATTCAATTTAATTTTTAAAAAATTACTTTCTATCACTTAATGTTGAAAGTGGCAGATTTTTCCTGGTCTCTTTCTCCTTCCTAGCTTTGAGTTTATTGGGTTTCTTTTGCTTGTTGATTTCTTGTGTTCTTGAGTTGTTGTTATTTTTATTTTATTTTTCTACTCTTATACTACAATTACAGTAGGAACAATAACAACCATAACTAGTAGCAGCGTAAGTGAGGGAAAAAGGACATCGAAAAAAACCCACTTTCTTTTCCCAATACAAAGCTGTGAAGTTGAGTTTCGGAACTTTGAAGGGAAGAAGGAGTGAGTAGCTCCAAAGCTTATTTTACTCCAAGCTTTAAGTCTTGGGAGCACGTACACATAGACACAAACACACAAGGTTTGATTGTAGTATAAGATTTGCACCAAGTGATGCAACCCCACATACACTTGTTTTCCTTGTACAGGTTTTGAGGTTAACATCTGGGTTGTGCACTCATGTGTGTTTTTGAGCTTGCAATCATGTAGTGAGTTGCCTTTCTAGCATCTCTAGAAGAAAAAAAAGATAATAATAATAAAAAACAAAACAAAACACAATGTAAAAGAAATAAATAAATAAATTATATTCTACACGCCATTTCTGCAGGGCTCATGTACGCAAATCATTCTATAATTTCATTTGTCGTTGTTTGTCATTGTTAATCGTCCGTTGTTATTGCCATTTGTTATAGTCGACATTTGTTGTAATCAACATCCATCACAATCCATGTCCATCACAATCCACGTCCGTTGCAGTCCACGTTCGTCATAGTCCACATCCATTGTTGTTCGTTGTAGTCGCCATTTGTCACAATTGCCATTCATCGTAATTGCCATTCGTCATAGTCGCCATTCGTCACAATCGCCATTCGTCGCAATTGCCATTCATCATAGTTGCCTTTCGTTGTAGTTGCCCTTTGTTACAATCGCCCTTTGTCACAGTCACCATTCGTTGAAATTGCCATTCGTGGAAATCGTCGTCCGTTGTAATTGTTGTCCATAGTAGTTGCTGTTGGTTGTAATTGCCGTTCGTCGTAGTCACCGTTCGTGGTAATTGCCATCCGTCATAGTCATCGTCCATCATTGTCCATTGTAGTTGATGTCCATTGTCATTTGTCACAATTTTGTCCGATGTCCATCAACGTCCATCTATTTGTCTAGTTTCGTTCAATGTCCGTCAATGTCCGTCCATTTGGTTCCATTTGTCCGACCTCTTTTGTTCATTGACATCCGTCCATAGACATTCGTTGTTGTTCATCCTTGTCAACGCACCGTGTTCTTCAAACCATATGTACGTATTTTTCAAGATCATATATAGGTTTTAAAAACATTAATATATACATCTACATATTCTCGTATTAATACATACATCTATGTATTTCATATTAATACATATATTTACATTATTTTTGTCTTAATACATACACATTTGTAATCTTATTAATACATAAATATACAATTCTTTCTTCTTCTACTTCATCATTTAACTAGTGATTACGAAAACTGAAAGTTGCTAAGGGTACATTTTGTTAAGCACTTCACATTTGAGTTTCCATTATGATTACATAATTTCATAGGTTGTGTTAGAACTTTATAGCTTGTGCTTTGTATTGCTACAAAATTTTGGGGCATGGGACAACACCATGCCCTTGGATCATGAGAGCATTATCGCTCCGCCAGAGCCAAGCTATCAACTACAAAATAACACACAATCATTTGAGTTGATTTCTTTGAATTCATGATATTCATGACTGTACCATCAAGTGTCTATAATGCCACCATCATCCAATACAACTCCTACTAACAATTCAAGTTTAGGTTACACTACATCAACGGTACATCATAGTCGATCTGGAGGGGTTAATCAATGCAGTATGCCTATTGTCGGACAAGCTTTCACACCATCATCGTATAGTTCACTACAAACTATTATTTCTACACCACATACACCATGAAGGTCAGCCGTTCTTTTGGGAGAATCAAAAAGTTTAGCAAAAGGCCATGTACCATTTCTTTGAAGGAGTTCAAAACAACTTTCTCAACTATAGTTTGTGAATTGGAGTTCAAGTATGGTGCTAATTACAATGAAGTGTTCGCATTCAAACAACTGGCCCATTATGTGCACTATGAGGCATTGGATGTCAATGAGCAACATTCTTTGAAGATTTTGGGCGTCACCAGAGCCTAAATCCAGCTTGTGGCATAGCCATTGCCACTACCTCGTAAGCTGCACTACAAGTTACCATTGCAGATCATGGGACTGTGCCTAATAATACAAATTCAGTATTTACTTCAATAAAGCTTTTTCCTCAACAACTCATTAGTGTTATTGCAAACATTCCTCCCACCATTGATGCAACAACTTTTGCTGATCTAGTGGGGGAATTCTTTCAAGTTTTTGAGCTGGAATTTCTGGTTATTTTGAAAAAAAATTAGAACTCACCACCTTCTCTTGGTAGAAGGATGAAACCCTCAGGATGCTCTACCTGAGGCTTCTCAAGCTCAAAGAGGATACTTAGAGCATCACAAACCTGGAAGCTACCCATTTGTATCTTCATTTGTTGGAAGGTATTCCGACATTCCATGCGTAGGTTTTGCAACATGTTTTTGCAGAATTTGGAAACTCGTACACTTGTTGTATGTGTATAACATTTTTCAAAAGTTGGAATTGGCTCATGCACATTATGAGGCCAGTACTATGAGGCTTGCATCAGGTTCAAGGCCTTAACGTCCACTAGCTATGCCAACCAAATCATCACATTTTTCTTCAAGGGCTAAAGCGATGCACTTGGCTACACACATCCCACTTTCTTGCAACTACTATGGCAATCCTACCCACAAAGCTAATGAGTGTAACATTCCTTTCAAGGATTTTTTTTGTGATTATTATGGGAAAGAGGGACATCAAGAAGTTGTTTATTTTGCGAAATTCTTGAAACAGAAGCAATTCCAATTACCATGGCAAAATTTGCCAACATCTTCCATTGCCCTTCAACCAAAAGCTAAGGCACCTCAACCTTCCATTTAGGTTTTCCCCACCAAGGGTAATTCCAATAAGAATACTAAGAAGAAAGAGTACAATGTTAGCAAGAGGAGGTGCTCAAAACCCATACCACTCAAGTTCAAACTTTACAAAATGAACTCGAATCATTGAGGGCCCAACTTGCTAATTTAAAAGGCCAGTCTTCCCAACCAACTAGTCATGCCCAACCTGTACAGGGTTCAAGATCAAGGAGGGACCTCCTAGGTTGTTCTATGGCCTCTCACACGATGCCATGGTTGGGGAGTATGATCTTTCCAATGCACACAATTTTAGTTTCACACCAAAATTTGCCACTTTTTTTTCCCTTTCCTACTTCATGGCACAAGAGGCTAATGTGGCACCCATAATTTCTACCACTAGGTAGGTAATTTAGATTAATGGACTTGCATTTGGTTCAAGTCCTATTACTAGGGCTAGAGGAGCTCAAGTAGTCATGTTATAATCTTTTCATCCTTTCCACACAGAAGAAGAATGCACCTTGTTGGCGAGGGGGGAGGAGACTATTACACCACAAGTTGCTAAGGCATCAAATTCTCGTGTCCTAAGAATACATGTACATTAAGAAAACACACAATTTTCCACTGATTAGTTTATGGAGTGCCACCTTCAAATGCGTTGTCGCAACCCTACTTTGAGAGAGTGTGAGGATGAAACTCACACTCCTGAAATGGGGACTTGGGAGTCCTCTAGGACTCCCAAAACTTCAGAGTTCAATTGCAAGGGTCAAAACACCTTGCATTGGGGCGTTATTTATATCATTGAAAAGCTATCAAAATGTAGATGTCGAAAATGGGCTCACATGAGCCATTTGGACATCTGCAGCACAAGTTATGGCAAAAAGAAAGGTCGGGAGTCAAATTGACAATTTGACTCCCGACCACCAAAAGTCGAGAATCGACCCGGCCTTGATGCGTGCAAGAGGAGTGTGACACACCGTTGGAAAGCTCTCGATGAGAGCTACAACTTTGCTTTAGACTTTGTCCCAATCAAAGGTCTGAACAAAGAATTATAGTCCCACAAAGTTGTGGGAGTCCAAACCGTGGCAATTTGGGACTCCTCCTTGGGAGTCCCGGGACAAAAAACCATTCGGCTGTGGGTGCCACGGGGAGGCATAGAGAATACTATATGGGGGAAGGTGGTGGCTTCCCCCGAGTTTGGGCCGTGGCGAGTCTTGTGAGTCCAGAGTTACCCGTGGCTTATCTTAACATTAAAGGTGCTCCAAAATGTGAACTAACCAACTTGTTGGTTGGTTTGGTGCAGGTTCGAATAAGTAACTAAAGCTTGTCACTCTTCCTAGTCCCATCCCAAAGCTCTAGCACACCCCTCTACCCCTTTTAGTGCTGAGAGGTGGGAGCATGCCCCAGGTTCCTCACAATTCCATTGTTTGAGTAACTCAAACCCATTTTGGGTCTAACTAAGAACTTGGGAGCATGTCATGCGTGAAGTGGCGTAAAAGCTTATGAGTACACCGTTGTTTAATTTTCAAGATTTGAAATTAAGTATAAGGGACATAAAATCAGTACTAAATGATACCCTAAACACTACATCAGGTCTTCTACCAATCCCTAATCCACATGTTACAGGGGTCCCATCCAACACCTTGGAGAGACATTCAATTGGCTCATGTGTTGCAAATGGCATTCATAATTTGGTCATTAGTTCTAGTAGGGCTAAACTAGTGGGTTCTCCTACTTCTGACTTTATATTCACATGTTAGAAGGGAACTAAGAACACCTCATTTGTGGATTTGTTACTCAACAAAGGCATTGTGGATAACCATTCTTTCCACAAAGTCTCTCACTCATTTCTAAAGGTGGTCCTTAGTGAGAGAACTTCCATCGCCATCAAAGATGCCATTGTCGACAATACTAAGTCAACAATTTAAGTGGGAGGACATACACCCAAAGTGGTACTTCTTGATACATGTGTCCCAACCAATGATTCTAGGAGTTCAATTCGCCAAGAAGATGGGCATGTTCGATTCCAAGCTACGAAAATCTATGTGGCAAATTTGCATTACTAATGGGAGTGTATAAAAGGTATTTGGGGAGAGCTCATATTTGATTGCACTTAATTTCAATGAAGGTACAAATTAGGAACTTTGCCTACAAGTCAAATGTTTAATCACCAATGCCACTAGTTATGATGTGCTCATTGGGCAAGAGGTCCTATTTCCACCAAGTTTCACCATTGACAATTAGGTTCAAACATGCGTATTATTAAGTGGATTAGGAAACTAATGGCCACCACTTTAAATACATACCCCTTGATTTACATGGGAACCATAGTCCTATGATTCACCATTATATATTCAAGGAAGCACACACCATTTCTGACGCGCCCCTAAGTTCCTTGTTAGACCCAAAAGAGTCTAATTATGTTAAAGAACGAAAGTAGTTGGAACTTGGTGCTGCTCCCAGCTTCCAACATTAAAGGGGGTGAGAGGGGCGTGCTAAAAGCTCCGAGATTAGACTAGGAAGAGGGACAACTATTTAGTTACTCAGTCTTGCATCACATTCGGAATCACTCTTGGTGTTGGGATAAGCCACGAGCAACATGGACTCACTTGACTCACCACGGCCTGGACTCAGGGGAAGCCACCACCTTCCCCCATATAGTATTCTCTGCATTGTTCCGTTGCACTTGCATCCGAATGGCTTTTAGTCTCGGGACTCCCAAGGAGGAGTCCCGAAACTGTCCTGGTTTGGACTCTCAGGACTTTGGCAGCTCATAATTCCCAGCTCAGACCTCTGATTGAGATGAAGTCTAGAGAAAACTTGTAGCTCTCCTCAAGAGCTTTCCAATGGTGTGTCGCACTTCACCTACACACACCGGGGTCAGGTCAATTCCCGACTTTTAGTGGTTGGGAGTCAAACTGCCAGAAGCACACACCTTTCAGGGAGGTGGACTAGGCCTGGTGTATCATCATGCTTTAACCAATTAGGATGAACCAAGCCTAGAAGAAAAAGAAAGGGCTATAGGGTTTTAAACTAACACCACTAGTCACACCAAGTGACTAGATTGGAGCATAACGCTATACTAGGAAGAAGCATGGACCTAAATTCCCTTACATGGTTATTGGTAACATGTGTACTCTTTCAAATGTACACAACACTAGCATTGATTCAATTAGCTTGCAATTTTGGCGATGCGACTACATGGCACCTCGACCAAGTACACTTGCCTATTTTCAACACTCTACGCCTCACTCTTAATGTTGGGGGGGAGGAGGTACCATGTAATTTGACTCAAGTTGTTTCTAATACACCTGGAGGTACATTAACTTCTAAAAAAATAATTACAACCTTCTACGAATTTGCGCAGTTAAATAGTGGAAAACCCAATACACTAGGTTCTTTAAACACATTTTCCAATTCCATTCCATGTGTTTACAAATACCCTTTTGTTATGGGGAACCAGCTCACCAAGAAGGAGAGAAACTAGGTCACAAACTTGTTAATTAAGTATGAAAAGGTGTTCGCATTTTCAATGAAAGACTTAAGTAGGTGTTAGACCATGTAGTTCTCTATAGACCTTATAGATGAGAGTACACCCATCTATCGAAGGAAGCATAGGTTGAGCAAACATGAATGGGAACTGGTAGATGAAAGATGCAAAGAGCTCCATGAGGTTGGTTTCATTCAGCCATCAAGTTTTGATTTCACAACCGCTATAGTAATGCCAGCAAAGAAGGATTCAACTGGATTATGGATTGAAAAAAGGATGTGCAAGGATTGAGGCCTTTAAACTTGGTTACACTTCAAGATAAGTACCCCATGCCCATCCCTGAAGAACTGTTTGATAGCATTGGAGACTCAAACATCTTCACAATTGTGGATTTGAGGCAAGGCTTCAACTAAATTATGTTCACCACGAAGGATCACAAGAAAACGACATTCCATGGAAGCAACAAGTTGTGGGAATGGTTTGTGATGCCTTTTGGATTGAAAAATGCACTTGTTTTCTTTCAACGAGTCATGGACCAAGTTTTCGAAGGGGCAGATTTCCTAAAGTGCTACATAGATGATGTTCTAGTGCATAGCAAGGGACTTTTGCAGTACTTAGCTCATCTTGAAGAGTTATTCAAGAGGCTCCATGAAGTCAATATGAAGATCCATCCTAAAAAATGTGAGTTTGTAAAACCTCAGTAGTTTACCTTGGACACAAAATTTTGCCAAATGGTATTATGGTTCATTGGGCTAAAGTAGTAGCCATTTTGGAGATGCCCAATCCTACTAATGTTCATACTTTGAGGAGCTTCATTGGACTATGTAATTATTACAAGATTTATGTCCAAGATTTCAGTATTATTGTTCATCTTCTCTGGGCATTGTTAAAGAAGGATGTTGCTGGGACATGGAATGAAGAGGCTCAAAAAACTTTCAACACATTCAAGGAAAAGCTTTTAGAGTTCTTCATTCTGAAAAGACTTGATTTCAGCAAGGTCTTCATTCTACACACTAACTGGAGTGCTCTTGGTATTGGTGCTATTCTTGGCCAACTTCATGAGGAAGGCAAGGAATATGTTATCGCCTATGCATCCCAAAGCAAGAACAAGGGTAAAAACAACTATTCTTCATACAAAAGGGAATGTTTTATTGTTGTATGGGCCATCATACATTTCAAGCCCTATTTTTATGGCACCAAGTTCACTTTGTATACTGACCACCAGCCTATCAAGTGGTTCATGACCAACAATAAGCTTATTGGTAAATTAGCTCGTTGGGCGTTTATACTTCAGGAGTATGAATTCAAGGTTATTCACCAACTTGGTATTACACATCGGAACGCGATACCATGTTACAGAGACCCTTCACTACCTCTAAAGATTTCTCAAAAGCTAGGCAAGACTTCAACCAAATTCTAACAGTACATGTATCTTATGCATCTAGTTATTTTGCACTACTGCAATGTAACCTAGTTGAACATCCCATTGTGGATATATGGGAGGACTTGGACATTTTGAAGTTTCTTCAACATGGGGAATACCCTCCCCAAGCTACATTAATTCATCAGGATCGCATATAATAGCGGTCCAAACGCTACTCATGGAGGCACAATGACCTCCTCCGATGCTTACCATAGGCGATAGAGTGGTTCCTCCACCACAAGAACAACCTAATCTTATTTAGAAGGTACATTCGGAGTTTGGACACTTTGGAATTGAATGTACTTATAGCCTTTTAACTCATTACCATTGGAGAGGTATGTATGCTCAAGTCCGAAATGTCATTGCTAGGTGTGAACAATGTGATAGAGTGAAAACTTCCTTCTCTTTTCGACAGCTCACGCTTTCTCCACTCCCTATTTAGGGCATGTTCTATCGCTGGTCATGTGATTTAGCTGGAAAGTTACCACAGACCTCCAAGGGTAATGTTTACATCATGTTTATGATTGGACATTTTTCAAAGTGAGTCGAACTTGTTGCGTTGCCGGACAAGTCATCACACAACACCAACCAAGCTTTCTTTCAGTAGGTTTAGGGTTTATGCTGAGTGCTTTACTAATCAAGGATCAAAATTCAGAGGAGAATTCCAAGACCTATTTGATCATGCTCTCATTGACCATTGTCAGACTTCAAGGGACCATCCCCAAGTTGATGGCTTTGTAGAAAAGATGGTTTAAACATGCAAGAAGGGACTTCGGAAGATTTGCTTCATTGGGAACAAAGAGGATTAGGACATGGCCTTACCTTACATCGCCGTGGGTTATAGGATGTCTAAACACTCCTCTTTTGTCTCATTTTGCTCCTTACTTTTTACTTTTTGAAAGACATCCCATTCCACCCTCTTCCATTGCTACTCAAATGGACCAAGTTATGGACTTGGATTCCCCAGCCACTTGGGCTAGGGTCATCACAAAGAGGGCTGCTCTATTCAAGAGGGTTATGCCCATGGCCATGGAGATCTTGTCCATTGCACAACATCAAGACACCTTATGGTATGCACACACACAAGGTGGCAATTACAAACCTAAGGTGAAACAATTTGATGTTGGTGACTTTTTGTATCTCCAATGACAACCTAATGATACTCCAGACACTTCTTGTAGTTGCATTATTTTGAAGATTAAGGCAATCAGGCCTTCAAGTGTGTTAGAGTTGCAAGAAGCTGACGGACGCACAATTCGAAATCATTCCAAAAATTATGTGCCATGCCTCTTACCAAATTTGGATCCTACCATCATCATGTCGACTTGGATTCCTCCATTTGATTATCCATGTCAGGTATGTTAGAGGATAGACGATGCTAATTAGATGTTGCTTTGCAATAATTGTAATGGTGGATACCATCTATTCTGCTTCAAGCCAGAGCTCACTCAAATTCCCGCCGACATTTGGTATTGTTCATCATGTTCTCTTGCAACACCTTGATTTCTACTCAAACCATGCCACACTTTTCTCAGCTCAAGTTTGGGGGGGATACATGAGAATTTCATTTCAGCCTCCTTTTGTGCATTGTATATATATGTGCGTGCATCTCTTTTTGGTTGATTAGTTTCTACCTTTGACTAGTTTTAGTCTTTTTATTCAATAAAGTTTACTATGGATGTACACCCTTACGACATCAAACATCACAACACTACACGTCACTACATAACAAGGTTTTTGCCATGCAACACTAACTTCCAATAAGTCTTTGTGATTGAATTGATGCCATTGAATTCCCATACATGTGTGTATGCTTTATGTCCTTTCTATTTCTTGCAAACAACAACAAATAAAACAAAGCCTAACATGTAAGGTTGTTCATAATGGCATCCACAAGTGCCACACAACCTATAACAACCATTTGATGTGATGAAGATGATATTGATCTTATGTTCAATCTAAGATTTCAATATGTTATGAACAACAACAAATTACTCATTTATATTTTAGAATGTTGATATTTTGGACTTGGGTTATTGCTTAAGCCATTACATATATGTTCCTTCTTGTTGTGAAACTTTGTGTCCTAAATCAAAATGTTGGTTATTAGTTGTTATTAGATGCATTTTATTATACCTTCACCTTATGCATTGCCATGAAAGTGATGTGGTTAGGATCCAAGCTTTAAATCAACAGCTAATTCATGGGGATTTTTATTTAGAGTTACAAGAGTTCAAGTTAAAGATGATGATGCAAGTCATCAATATTCTATCCCCATTTTTGGCATTTGCTTTAGCTTACAATCAAGCCAAGGTTCATAACATGTTGGCCATCATGCTTGACCTTCACTTCAAGAACATGAAAGTTATAAAGATTTTGTGGGCCATGCACATGCCATTCAAATTGTGACAAATTATGAATTTGCTAATATTGTGTGCCCTCTTTTATTAGAGTTATTTTTTCATTTGAACCTTGTTAGGGCAGTAGAAAATCAACTAACAATAATTGAAGATGATGACCTATTTTTGGGTAAATTCAAGTTCAAGTTTTTGCTTTCATCTTTAGTTTGCGTTTTTTTTAAAAATATTTGTCTTGTGCAATCAAAATTTCTAATTCTATTTTGTTTTGATGCATTTGCAACATTAGAACCAAGGATTGAAGACTTGTTTTTTGTTGCAACATTGGTATTCCCTACCTCACATTTGCTACTGAATTTCCTATGACGAAATGGGCTGAACCCAAGAATGACTTAATAGTCTTCAATGTATGTTCATTAATTTAGGGTATTTGTGAATTTGGTCATTCAAATGCTATGCTTGTTGTCCTTTTGTAAGTGTTTTTGGGGCATGTGCATTGTTCTAGGAGGTCAATTTTGTTTTGTTTTGCAAGTAATATATTTTCATTTGTGGTTGGATTTGTCCTTGGATTATAAGGTTAATTGTTGATTGTGTTTTGTTGTAGTTGGATTTTTTCCTAGATTTTAAGGTTAGTTGATTGTGTTCAATTGTGGTGGGATGTTTTCCTAGATTTTAAGGTGAGTTGATTGTGTTCAATTGTGGTTGGATTTTTCCCTAAATTTTAAAGTCAATTGATTGTGTGCAATTGTGGTAAGATTTCTCCCTAGATTTTAAGGTGAGTGGTTGATTTTGTGATTGGAATTATGTCCAATCCATTTTGTTATCATTGCATTTAGAACTTCTGTCATTTGTAACGTTGATGGTTTGTCTAGTGTCAAATGCCCAAAAACCTAGCTTTGAAGAAGGATTTGTCCTTGGATTTGAAGGTCAGTTGTTGATCTTATGTGATTGGAAGTTTGTCCAGTCCATTTTCTTATGGTTTCTCATGTGCATTGAGGAGGAGTTCTATGATATGTAATAATGTTCAGGTCATATGTTTGTTTAGCAAGATTGAAGGCTTTTGTGATGGTCTATCTAATGTCAAATGCCGAAAAGCCCAATCATGAGGAAATAGATTGTTGCATATGTGAATAGTGAGTAGGAAGTAGATTATTAAATATCTAGTTTCATTACATTTTCAAATTAAAAAATTCATTTCTTTCAAGAACTTGTAATTGCAATAACCTTTTTGTTTTGGACAATCTAATCCCTAAACCCTAACTGTTACCTGGACCTGCCCCTTTTAAAAAAACTTAAACCCTAATACCCAAGAACCCCCCATAATTAAAAAAAAAACGTTAACCTTAAAACAGAGGTTTTGGATTTTTGTAAAAAAATTCAAAGCCTTACCTGGAGGTTCTTTCAAAAAATAATAATAAGAAGGAACTGAACCCCTCTAAAAAAATAGAAAACTGCCCGACACTGGAAGGAACCTTAAGAAGTGCCCTTGTAACCAATGGGGGTTTGGTCACCATCAGAAAACTTTTGATTCTGATTATCTAAACAGTCAGAATCAAACAATTGCCAGTTCCAGCTATTTCAAAAGCCTCAAAGGACTAATGACTTTCATGACAGATCAGGAACCAACAGTAGTGAGGTGGCTATTTGATTCCTTCACTTTTTTGAGAACAGTGGTTATGAACCTTAAGAATCACGGGTTTGGTGCAAATTTCAATGCATGCCCAAGATTGGTGTTCACTCTCCTAAGGTTGTAGGTTAAAAGTAAGGGATGCCTGTTGAGGTTCCCATTCC
>Ga0209208_10004765_pt1 | contig 19098 bp, 7 predicted proteins | sample S1TSphfallax_3_FD_187694 | JGI IMG/M metagenome (GOLD analysis project Ga0209208, IMG submission 187694) | Host-associated microbial communities from peat moss isolated from Minnesota, USA - S1T2_Fd - Sphagnum fallax MG (SPAdes) (version 2) | ecosystem: Host-associated > Plants > Peat moss >... | reverse complement strand
TATGCTTCACTAGACCTACGAACGGTAAGTCTGGAAAAGGTCCTTTTCTAGTCAGGATCTCAGAGCACACGATTGCGAAGCTGTACACGTCGGCTTTGAAAGGGTGTGCTCTCGAATCAGGTCGCTGCATAGAGCCGTTGTCGATCTCCTCCTGAGGGATTTCGAATAGCTCGGGAGCCATCCATTTGCGAGTGCCTCTCTCTAATGTCTGGCGGGAGGTGCTGAAGTTTTTTGTTTTGGAAAACCCAAAATCGGCCAGCTTCGCATTAAGCCAAGCCTCGCTGTACTCCAGTTCAGGGGCAGCTGTAAGAGGTGCCACTAGAATGTTTGGCGACTTGAGGTCGCGATGTACTATGCGTCTACTGTGCAAGTATTTCAATCCTCGTGCCACCTGAAGCATAAGATCTAGTGCAGTAAGAATTGACAGTGGAACCGTACTTTCTTTCAAGAATACAAAAAGATCCTCCTGCATGAGCTCCATGACTAGAGCGTACTTCAGTGTTCTTGTCCCATTCACAGAGCTACCAACTGTCCTCAATAGATGCGGATGACTTAGGCCGGCCACAACCTCAGATTCCATTTTGAAACTCGTAGCATCAAGGAATTCCTTCTTGGCATGTTTCTGTCCTAGCCATTCGGTTTCCCAAACTAACCCAAAGGACCCTCCACCTAGGAATCTCATATTAGGGAGATCTTGTGCATCCACCTTCCACAATGAGGAAGTCAAAACTTCTGTGGTCGTAGGAGTCGGCTCGCTATTCAACATCTCCAATAAGTGTGCAGCAAGGCTTGAGTCAGTCTGCGACAACTCGCAACTATCATCACAAACATGGCCTTGCTTTAGGGGCTCCAAGTTGGACCTCAAATCGTCTCGGTCTTGATTGGCCGCCCTCTGCAATTTGAAGAGATCCACGGCGCCCAACCTTCCGTCACAGTCTTCTGGCACTAAAATGGCATCCTGCAGAGTCGCGGCGCTCTGTAAACGACTGATCCAGACTATTGAAGTGCACCATTGCAAGTCATAACAAATCTCCGCAAAGTCCTCCGACCTTTCGTAACTACGTTGTGTAATCGCCGCTCTGAGCCACGATTCGTGATGATCATCCTTGCTAACCGACGGCTCACTACGATCATCCTTTTTAAGCGACGGCTCGAATCGACAATCCTTGATAAAGGACAGAGCATTTGTCAGAACTCGGTAGAGTTCTTTCAGGGCTGCCTCACACCGCACAACACAACCGACGTCAGCCTCCAAAATTTCTAAAACCTCTCGAGACTCGGACATTTTCTGCGCAACATATTTACATTGATGTCTGTTCAGCTTCAAGAACTGCTCATTATCTCCAGACGTCAGGTCCAGACCCTCAGCTATGGCCTCTCCGGCCAAGAGCAAGAAACTTGACGCCATTATCAGCACTGCTTCCAATCTCTCTCGTCAAACAGCAGAAAACTTAAATCGAAGGCGAAACCCTAAAGTTGGTGTGCACCAAAGGGCTCTAAATATGGATGCCCAAGTGGAGTCTGTCGTTCTGGTGTGAACCTAAATGGGTGACTGGGATTTTGTAAAATGTGAACGGTTTTGGACAAAAATATGATGAAGTATAGGGAAAGGATCTAGGTATAGACCCTACCCCCTTCCACTAAGTAAAGCACAGCAATTCTTTCTAATTATTTAATTAAAAAAAGGTAGGCTCGTAGGTAACTTCCACGTTGTGGAAGTTTTGTAGGAAACGTCTCCTCCAAGCTGTCCATGAAAACAGGTTTTCTTACCGCAGGTGAGAAACCAAATAATAGAAAGAAAGAAAAGTTGTAGTGCTTTACCGACGGATGTAGAACACAAAGTGACCAGAAACGGATGGGTTTATAGGTATTCTTGGAGACTACTTTTTTTTCTCTACCCAGACGTCATCAGTGTACTTCCCTCGAAAACGATCGGTATGGGGGCCAGGCTTCACGATTCCATTTGTTTCCTGGCATGCAACGAAAGTTGAAATAGGTAGGTATATGCTTCTACAGCCTGGAACATCTACCCTCCTAATATTACATACATTCACACATTTCAAACCAATGGTCCCATGCGCATGCCGCACCCACACAGTCCAAGGGCCTGGGACCTGGGATACTAGCGTAGAACGGCCTGTGAGTGAACACTTAAGTGCTCCGGGCAGGCCGGATCCAAACAACTCCTATCCAATTAAAACTTGAACCCATCGTATTGGTGCATCTGGTGTATTCAAAATCTTGAAAAACATATTAGAATTGACAAAGTTATGGCCCTCAAATTAGAGAGGTCAAGAAGTCAAAAAAAACAAACAACTGAGCACTATAAATTTGGTTCTCAAACACCCCAAAAACTCCTCGTAAGTTGCTCTCATGTTATAAGAGTTGAAAATGATTTGTAGAATTGAAAGCGGTGCTCTTAGAACACTTTAAACGTTTTCAAATGAACAAGAAATGAGAAACTTTGAAACTTTGAAAGAAAGAGAGGCTCAAAGAGGAGGACCAAAAAAAAAAAAAACGTATTTTGTGAGTTGGAAAGCTTATTTTTCTTCTTGTTATTTTTTCATTATTGCTATTCCTTTGCACTTGAAAGATAAATTCTATAGCTTGAAATAGTGCTCTCTTAACATTTTAAATCACTCAAAATAAAGCACATATGCTGAAGATCTGAAGACGTGTTTGATGATAGGGTAACGATCGGTGATGGGTAGTTCTACCCCACTATGTGTGCATTGTATACTTCCAAAATTTCCACACTTTGTCTTAGTTCGTTGGATCCAACATTTTTGTGCAGCAAGTCAATTTTGTTTTACAACAATTTTGCTCATCCTAGTTTCTTGCATGATTGCAGTAAAACACATATACGTTCACAAAATGTTTCTCTGAGCTTGTGAGATGCATATTGCCTACATATCAGCCACCTACCCTGGAACATTCTTTTTTTTTTTCAGTCACGCCTCTTAGTGGCTATATCCAATCTGACAAATGTTAAATTTGAACTCCAAAGGCCATTGAATCCAGGGTATTCTTTTCAATCCTGTCATTCATCAAAACTGGTGATTGTCCACGCAAGAAGATTTAGCCAAATTTGGCTATAGACCAGGAATTAAAGTAGAAAATTTTAGGAATCCTTTTATATTTTTGCTACGAGCATATGGTATGGTGCTGGGTTTACCCACGGCCACACATATCTACACCATATCTACCTCTCTCCAACATACTTTTTCCCACTCTGAATTTATTTCCTACGACCATCCATCAGGCTTCCTTCTCCCTCAAGCTACTAGAATCGTAGTCACCACTGTCATCAAGTAAAAGATTAATTTGGAAAACATTAAACAGGCCAAAGGAAACTAGTACAGTCAGTACAAAAGTAATGCCACGATTTTTTCTACCAATCTGCCCATTTGCCCTGTTTATTTTCAGCTTGTCATGCCCAGGCATGTTTTGAGTCCGTGCAATGCACGTTATGTACACACTAAGGGTATAAACGGGTATGTAACTTATTACTTGGCATGCTATGTGAGATTACAAGTGTGAAACATGTCGTATTATATGAGGCTACAAGTACAAAACATGCCTGGGTGTCACTTGAGAAAATATGGATGGGGCAAATGGGCAGACTGGAGGAAAAAATCGCACCAGCACTTTGTACTGACTGCACTCATTTCCTTTGGCCTGTTTAATGTGTTCCAATTATTTCCCTGCAACATGATCTCTCCAATCGAGCTACACAAGGATACTGGGTGAAATCAGCAAACAGGCAACTTGTAAAACAAGAATCGTCACAATAATGGAACCTGGACTGAACCAGTAAAGCACGTTTAGCGATTATTGTTTTCCCATTATTTCCTCTGCAACATGATCTCTACAATAAAGCTACACAAGGACACTGGGTGAAATCAGCAAACAGGCAAGTTGTCAAACAAGAGTCATCACAATAATGGAACCTGGACTGAACTGGTAAAGCATGTTTACCGATCATTGTTTTCAGATTATTTCCTGTGCAACATGACCTCTGCAATAAAGCTACACAAGGACACTGGGTGAAATCAGAAAACAAGCAACTTGTAAAACAAGAATCGTCACAATAATGGAGCCTGGACTGAACCAGTTAAGCATGTTCACCGATCAGTGTTTTCCCATTATTTCCTCTGCAACATGATCTCTGCAATAAAGTTACACAAGGACATTGGGTGAAATCAGCTAACAAGCAACTTGTAAAACAAGAATCATCACAATAATGGAGCCCCGATAAAATTGTAATTTGATGTAATTAAATTATTACTTATGTAATTATTTAACGATTAAGTTTGATGATCTACTTGTTAGTTGAATTTCATAATTTAATTATGTATGTGAAATTGACATTGCAAGACATGTGATTTATAGACTTTTTTACAAATTCAAGTTTAATTTCCTTTTAGTTAGTATATGTATGGGTGTCTCTAACCTTTGAAGAGACTTTCATTTGATAGAAAAAATAAGTTGTTGGAAGAGTGTAAAGTTTTATGATATAGAATTATAAAAGGAATTGAGATTTTAGTTTTAAAAGGTTTCAATATGATTTATGAAAAGTTGACGTAGGAAGATGGTGTGACATACTAGTTACACATAGACAATAAAAAGGTGAAAAAAAAATTTGTGCAAGTAAAAACATAGATTTACATAGCTATGTAATAAACATAGATAGTTTCAATTTTAAACGAACTTGTGATTCATAAACCAATAAAACATGTTTACTGATCATTATTTTCCAATTATTTTTTATGCAACATGATCTCTATAATGAAGCTACACAAAGACACTAGGTGAAATCAGCAAATAAGCAACTTATAAAACAAGAATCATCACAATAATGGAACTTGGATAGAACCAGTAAAACATGTTTATTGATCAACTTTAAATAGCAAACATTATCCCAATTCTCAACAAAGGAAAGGTGGGAAATTGAATGTTCATTCACACTTAAAAGAATAAACCTTGCATAGTTAACTTCATCACTATTTTGATACACCATGACAACTTTCATTATAACATGTCTCCCACATAGGTTTAAAAAAACAAATAAATATATAAATCATGTCCATTAAAAGCCATATTGACAAAGAAATAAGTGTGTCCATCATAATAAACACACACTATTGTTGGCACGCATTTTTCCATGTTGTGTTCGAAAATCCTTAATATTGGAAAAAACTGCACACTTACATAAAAGTGATGATCAATAATTAGTTGAACAAAACCACAACAAAGATATTACCATTTTTTCAGAACCAAAATTGTTATGATTAAGTTTTTAAAACTAGAATCAAAGTTTCTTCATAAAAATCAAAAGCTACCCAACACTGGGAAAAAACCACATCAAGGATATACAAAATAGATGACCTTTTTTAACAATGTAAACACATGACTACACAATATTCCTTTCAATTTCATCAAACCTATTAATTGCAACATATGTGTCAATGTTGTCACCCTTATGGTTGACCCATTCGATGAGCGACGACCTTGTGTAAAAATGGTCATATTAACTTCACATTGGGTAATGATGTTAATTTTTTCAAAACAACTTTTACCAGGATTACATTGTTTAAGGATTATAATCTTTTACACATCAACTCTGCATTGAAAAAAACATTGTTCTAGCCCAACAAGAAAAGCTACAACTGAAATGTTTAAATTTACCAATTTTCCATGTTTTTTTTATCCTATAATCTATTAACATTTTAGCATCTATAGTTCACCTGCCTAATTCATCATTTCACTTCACTTCTTATGTATTTTTCAAATACTAAAAACTTCTCAATGGTCATTTAAATCATATGACATAATTGAATGATAATTGGTAATAAGGTCATCATGATTTCATTTGACAAAATATCAACAAAATAGTTTCAAATGTGATTAATTTGATCACAAAATTTATTTATTTTTAAATTGTAATGATTTTAAATTATAAGGTTACTTATTTTATTGTGCATAATGTTATAAAATAATTTGAATTGTGATCAATTTGGTCAGCATAACTATTCATCATAATTAATCAAAACATTTTTTTAAAACTAAAAACATTATAATGAAACCTAACAAATGGATAATATATATTTAATAAAATATGTATTTATGCAGTTTGTTTTCATTATATTTTTATTGAAAATTTCTATTAGTTTTGATGCATTTTGATCACATCATTTGAAATAAAAGCACAAAAAATTGGTTATAAAATATGAATTTTAATTATTTTTTAGTTTATTGGAAATGAAAGTAGTTTGTTTTAGTGTTTCATTTTATATAGATTAGATGTTTTCATAAAAAAATTTAATTTGATTATTATCAAATAATTTTAATTATAATGAATCTTGTTTGAAAATATTCTGAATTGTTATTATAATTTTTGTATAATTTGATGAATTATAATGAAATAATTTTAAATAAGATGAACACAAAATATTTTGTTGGCTTTTAATTTTAATGTTGTTTAATTACAAGGTTTGTTTGATTCCATCAATTCATTTAAAGCTTTCGAATTTTCCATCCAAATTATTCATCAACTTGTAATTATCATCCAAAAAGTTCATTGATGTTCAATTTTCATCCATTTTGTGGCTTTCATCCATGTACATGTGGAAAAATATTTTCCATGTCATTCTTATGTGGCATAGGGATATTATAAAAATATTTTGTCCACATCATCAAAATATTCCAAAAATATTTATTACTACTCACATGTTCATGTTCACACTCATGTGCTTCCTTTGTAATATCATTCCATAAAACGATGGTTTCAATGAATTTCTCCGTGATTCTTACAAGGTCTATAAAATGCCTAACAACCACCAAGTGTTCAAGATTTGTGATGATCATCCTTTTTAAACAATGACTCGAAACAATAATCTTTGATAAGGGACAAAACATTTGTCACAACTCGGTAGAATTCTTTTACAATTGCTTCACACCGCATAACATAACAAACGAAAAGCTCCAAAACTTATAAAACTTCTTGAGACTCGAGCATTTTCTATGCAGCATATTTACATTGATGTCTATTGAACCTCAAGAACTACTCATTATTTCCAGACATAAGGTCCAAAACCTAAGCTATGGCCTCTCCAGCCAAGAGCAAAAAACTTGAAACTATTATAACATTGTTCCCAATCTCTCTTTTCAAACAACAAAATTTTTAAATTGGAATTGAAACACGAAAGTTGGTGTGCACCAAATGGCTTTAAATAAGGATGCCCAAGCCAAGTCTGTCATTCTAATGTGAACCAAAATGGGTGACTAAGATGTTGTAGAATGTGAACGGGTTTTAACAAAAATATGATGAAATATAGGGAAAGGGTCTAGGTATAGACCCTACCCCCTTCCCCTAAGTATAGCACAAATTTTTTTTTAAAATTAATTTACTTTAAAAAGTTAGGCTAGTAGGTAACTTCCAAGTTGTAGAAGTTTCTTAGCAACTTGGAGAATAACTTCGACTTATAGTAAATTTCTCTTCCAAGTTGTCCATTTTGAAAATAGGTTTTTTTAAGGTAGGTGAGAGACCAAAAAATACAAAAAAAGAAAAGTTGCAATGCTTTACAAATGGCAAGATTCTTGGAAATTAATTTTCTTTCTTTACCCAAACGTCATCAATATACTTCCCTCCAAAATGGTAGGTAGTGGGGGTAGCCTTCCCAATTCCATTTGTTTCTTGGCTTACAACCAAAGTTGAAATAGTTAGGTATGTGTTTTTAAAGTTAGGAACATCTACCTTCTATGATATGAGGCACATTCACACATTTCAAACCCATGGTCATGTAGATCACAAGCAGGTTTAATACTGAAACTATGTATGTTCATTACATAGTTATGAAAATTTATGTTCTTATTTACACAAATACTTTCTCACATTTCTATTTCCTATGTACAATTAATATGTCACACCATTCTCGTACCATGAATTTCACACATAGATAAATTGTATCAAAACCTTTCAAAACTAAAATCTCAATTCCCTTCTCAATTGTATTCCATGAATTTTTTACATCATACAACAACTTATTTTTATCAAGTGAAGGTGTTTCCGAAGGTCACAAACACCCCCTCATGTATTAGCCAAACAAGAAATTTCCTACAATCTACACATCACAGAGCTCCCCATGGCTCCCCATGTGATTTCACATGCATAATAAAGTGACCTACTTTTCATATGACTTTTCATGTGTGAGTCAATGCACATTAATGTGACAATGTCTTTTCATATGATTTTTCACATGAATTATCATGTGTGAGTCAATGCACATTAATGTGACAATGTCTTTTCATGTGATTTTTCACATGAATTATCATGTGTGAATCAATGCACATTATTGAAACTATGACTAAGCCATTATGAAATCCTACTACTAAATAGATTACCAAATTTAACCATTAAGTAATTAAATAAGTAATTATGTGATTATATCAAGTTACATCACTCTCAAACTCATTATGTATTCCATCCTTGGAATTACATATCTAAACCTTCTTCAATTTGTCATGATTAATGCGATCTGGATATGGTGAACCATCAACATTTTCAAGCTCATAAAATCCATTGTCTTCAAACAACTTCTTAATGACAAAGGGTCCAAACCACTTGGGCAACAATTTCTTATAAACCCTGCAATGATCCCGAATGTTAAACATCATGACAAACTCACCTTCTTTGAACCCCATTTTTTCACCTTCTTGTTAAAAAATTTCTCTTGTTGAGCCTATGCAACTTCAATGCATTGGTGAGCTTTCAACTATAATTTTTCCAACTCATTAAGTTGCAACAATCAATGGCGTGGGGATTCATCCAAAGGAAGTCTGATCGTTGGGGGAGTGCGTAAAATCATTACTTGTAGTTCAATGGGTAAAAGTGCCTCCATCTCATAGGTTAAACAAAAAAGTGAATACCTTGTGGCCGTTTTGTATGTGGTGTTATAAACCTCACAATATGGTGGATTTTGAGATCCTAATCACAAATGTTCACATGAACTTTAGCCTCTTTTGCCAACATGGAACACAATGTCCTATTAGTCTTTTTTTCTAGGCCATTGGTGTTAAACTTATACATATTAATAAACCTATGTTTCATTACAAGGCATGCTAACATTTTTTTCACAATTTCATTCAACAACTCGGGACCATTATTAAAAACGATTTTGAGTGGTGTCCCAAATCAAATAAAGATTTGTTCTATAAAATCATGTTATTTTTTATTTCACTAAAGATTTCAAGGCACGTACTTTCGCAAATTTTGTGAAGTGGTCTCTAGCAACCATAATGAATCGATGCCCTCTCCTATTTACTAGTAATGGCCTAATTAAATCAACACCCCATTTTTCAAAAGGTCCCAAAGGTGGTATGGTGTGTAAAAGACCATTCATAGTAGACCTTTGTGCATAAGTTTAACATACATCATAACTCCCACAATAATCATGGGCACCCTTGAAAAAGGTGGGCAAGTAATAACCTATTTACAAAAAAAAAATCTATTGTGATTTGTCCCGCAAATTGGCCTGCACAAAACCCATCATGAAATTCATACAAAAGACGTGAAGTTTCACCCTTTGCAATGGTTCATCGCAAAACACCATCCCTTCCTTGGAAATAAAATTGGTCCCTTATTATCGAGTAATTTCAACTTTTATGCACAATTTGAGTTTGTGCCACCTTTGTGCTCCAACTAAAAACCTCATTCCATCCAAATATTGGATGATTTTTCAATATTTTTCAAACGTTCTTCTACATTGATGGTCCTTATTGTTACATCTAGAAAGTCATCATCTTCTGAACATCACCCATTTTTTCATATGCCTTTGTACGCCATCAACATTGCCATGCCACTTTCTTGGGAAATGGACAATGTTAATGTCAAATTCCTTCATTAATAGTAGTTATTGAGCAAATCGACCACTTGGGTCGGACTTGTTAACCAAGTAGGTTAAGGCTTTTTGATCTGTCACAATTTTAGCCTTGTACCCCAACAAGTAATGGCAAAACTTCTTAAGAAAAAAAAAAACTTTAAAAACTTTTTATTTAGTCATAATATAAATTTTTTCTGTTGAAATTAATTATTTACTAGCAAAGTGAATGGGATGTTGATGCCCATTTTTGTCCAATTGGGACAATGTGGTCCCCGCCGCTTTTTGAAATGCATCACAATATACTAAAAATGATTTGTTCCAGTCTAGAATTTAAAACATTGGTGCAATTTGAAGAGTTGATTTGAATTGTTCAAATGCATGTTTTGATGCCCCATCCCCCATTGGTGCAAGTGCATCTTCTCATAAGAATCTTAGTAAAGGACATGGTTTAGCCGTAAACATGTGTATGAACCTTTGATAGTAACCCACCATCCCCAAAAAACCTCAAAAGGTTTTCTTTGTGGTGCGAAAAACAAGCCTTGAAATCTTATCAAGATTCTTGAAATCTATGGTTACCCCATCCTTTGACACAATTTGTCCAACCATCTTCTGTTTTGAAAAACCAATTGTGGTTTTCTTAGGGCTCAAAGTCACTCTTAAACCATTTAAACGTTGAAAAATTAATTCAAGTTTGGTAAGGTGAGAAGTTCTATCACAATAAACTCTAAAGTCACCAATAAAAACTTGTACAAAAAGGCCAAAGAATGGTTCAAAGACCTTGTTTATCAAATGTTGAAATGTCCTTGGAACATTGCACAAACCAAAGGGCATTACTATGTAACAAAATGTTCCCCATGGTGTGGTGAATGTGGTCTTCAATTGATCTTTTGGAACAATTTTCACTTGGCGATAACCCTTGTACCCATCTCCAAATGTGTATATATTATGCCTTACTACCTCTTTCAAAAATTTCTTCACAAAATGGTAAAAGGTAATAGTTTTTTTTTTATTATTTTATTTAAAACTTTGTAGTTGACACATACCTTTAGCTTGCCATTTTTATTTAATGCCAATACCATAGGAGAAACCCATTCAGTTGTTTCCATAGGCCTAATGAACCCTGCTTCCAACAACTTGTCAAATTCCTCCTTCACCATTGTAGTGTATCTTGGATTCCACCTCCCTTGTTTAGTCCTATCTAGTTTCGCATTTGGTAACAACTCCATTTTGGGCTGCTCCATGGTGATTTTCCTAAAGCCCTTGTAATTAAAAGTAAACATATGGATATACTTATGCAGTAAATCCTCATATTCCCTTCTTTCCTTAAGGCGAAAGTTTGGTCTTAGTTGAATCTTGTTCACCCATTCCACCATTTCTCCTTCTATCAACATATGTGGAATTGATTGGTCATTATCCCCCCAAACTCCTTGATCTATTTGAGACATAATTCCAACCTTGGGGATTGCTTCCAAAACATATAACCCTACTACTTCTTCAATGGAATCATCTATGTAAATCCCTTCAGAACTAAAACTTTGGTTTATTTTTTATTCATCGTCATACTCATTTGTTCCTTTGGAACTTTCACAAAATTTGCAAATGGAATTTTTTGTCAGTTAGGATGAATTCCAATGGTAATGTATCTTTTGCCCCAATAGTTCTTTGCATGTGACTTTGTTAACCAAGGTTATTTAGTATCATTAGGTAAGCCCCATCTTCCTTTAATACCACACGGAAATCCACAATGGTGGAAACCTTCATTACAATGATTATAACATTGTTAATCACTCCTTTTGGCCTAACAATGCGTTTGTTAGCCATTTTTAAGGTTCCTAAACTTGGTCTATCAATTTTCAACCCTAAGTACATCATTGTAGGAATTGTCATCACATTGATTCATGCTCTTACATCCACCAACACTCTGCGTAACACAGATCCATTACATTGCACATTAATGATCGGATCACATTCATGCTTAGTTATTATGGCATTCAAAGGTGTGGGTAACCTTTGGGACTTTAGGTGTGGGTACCTCTGGGACTTTAGTAACTAACAATTCCTTTTTCAATTCCTTTCAAATTGAGGGCACCATTGCCACCAACTGTCCAAGAGTGATGTCTACCTTTTGTGACCCCACATCCTTCACCACCGAATAAAAACCAAAATTTCTAAAAATTAGAAAGCCTTAAAATCAAAACTTTCACCTTCAACTTTTTTTTCTTCTCTTTTAATGTAATTGCCATCTCTTTAAACTTTTTGACCTTTACGTCAAGATGAGTAATGTTTTCCAATGGTCATTTAATTTAGGCCATGACATCAACCACATCCTAAGGAATTTTGAAACTCCTTTCCAAACCCATAAAAGTGTTCTCTTACCCTTCACTCATCAGTCTAATTAAATGGATTTGAATTTTGCCCTTTTTGTTTCCAGAAAACCTTTGAATAGAAGAACCCATGTTTTTTTTAGTAAGCAAGGTTGGCAAGTTTGGACAGTCTCTTGAATAATGTCCCATCTCCCAACATTTGTAACATTGAATTATTGAGATATCCTTTTCCACACTTCTACTCTTGCTAATCCTTAATTGCAATAAATGAAGGCTTAATTAATTCATTTGATTTATTTTATGTTCCATGGTTGATTCCATGTGAGAACTCACTTTCAAATGTTTCCATAACTCTGGTTTAGTTAATAAATTGGATTGCACAATTGGTCATGGAATTTCCTCCTATTGTTTTTTTTTTCAACCACCTTTGTCATTTCATCATATGTCTCTGCTTGTTCATATTTCACTTGTTGTTGCAACTCTGATAATAAACTAATGGTGAAATGTTCTAGCACCAATGCATTGATTCCAACAAAAAATGGGTCAATTCCCTCATGGCCTTATGCCCTAAGACACCCCTAAAGTTTATTTTGCAATGTGATTTTTCTCTCTTTATACTTTTTCATTGATTCTAAAACCCCTTGCTTTAATTGATTCAATTTAAATATTAAGTTTTAGTAAATAATCTTCACAAAAAAATCTTTCACCAAGGCCTTAGTTATGTCATTTCATGATCCTTTCGATGCTTTTATCTGTCGCTCAAACCAATGTGATGTTGTACCTTCTAAAAATTCTGGAAAGATATTAAGCCATTTTATAATTGTTCTAAGCCCAGTACCAATACAAGTTTTGTTATATTCCCTTAAAATACTTTAAGGTCTTCACCTTTACTTCCTTTAAAAATTGGAATAACCATGTTGATTTTTTTTTTAAATTATATTATATATATATATAATATTTTGACCAACTATCATTTAGATTTCATAGTCTCTTTTCATGAATTAGAAAACTTGTAATGGCTCATTTATAATAAAATTCTCCCTATTCTTTCAGTGTAACTTTCTAAAAAGATCAAATATTTCCAACCTTACAATTATCCTATTTAAATCCCTAGATTGAAATACAACATTTACAAGATCACGACCATCACGAATATCAATGACGCCTCCATTTCACACGTTATTGGTTCTGGCATAGTTTGAAATTGCATCCTTCTTCTTAAACTAGGTGAATAAATGTTATTCTGGTGTGATCACCCTTTGGTGTTACGTTGTAGGTTCAAGGTTAGGTTGAAATTTGGATTTTTTTCGTTGTCTACGTAGTTGTGACACTAACATGATTGGTTCACCTATAATTCTAGGCTCTTCATAAAGTTTGTTAACAAGTTTTGCAATAGGCAAATTTGACCCAACAACTTTTAATGTTAATGATGGGGTTTGTTGCCTATTTTTAGGAAATAATGTGCCAAGGGAATCAAAAGCCTCTCCTAACATTGACATCAATGTTGTATTTAAAAAATTAGTACTAAAACATAAATTTATTTTGTTTCTTTTTCAAAAACCTACAACATTTTTTACATCCAAAACAAAAAAGTTTCAAGGTTTCAACAAGGTCCAACAAGCATGAACTTATTTGTGAACACCTAATATTCTTTGTAGACTTTCTATATACCTTGTCTCATATGATTTAACATGTGCCATTTTCTTTTCCTTTCTTGCATGTAGTTTTTATTTGCAAATTTTTTCAAACTTCCACAAATTCAATTTTAATTCATGCCTATGGTTACATGTAAAATCCAAAAGAAGACTTGGGTTCAAACAAAATGATTTGTGTTTATGGTTTTCATGATGTTGTTTTATGCGTTCAATTGTGCACCAAACTCCACTTGGCTTGCCTCTTGTAATTTCCATTACCACAAGTTGAATCTCCTCCACCCATGTTGTCATTTGTGTCCATGATTCAAGGATAAACAAATCACTTTACATTTCACATTTTAAAACAAAACAAATGGTTTGTTGTTTCTTACCAAACCTTCAATAACAAAATTAAATTCCACAACACAAAAAACATAGATTCAAGTTTCAGTTATGGAACTAAAAGATTTACATCACAAGCGAGTTTAATACTAAAACTATGTAGGTTCATTACATAGTTATGAAAATCTATGTTTTTGTTTGCATGAATATTTTTTCACCTCTTTATTTTTTATGTGCAACTAATATGCCACACCATTTTCCTACCATGAATTTCACATTCATAAACTATACCGAAACCTTTCAAGACTAAAATTTGATTTCCCTTCACAATTGAATTTCACGAAGCTTTTACATCATACAACAATTTATTTATATCAAGTGATGATGTTTCCAAAGGTCACAAACACCCCTTTATATATTATCCAAAAGGAAATTAAACAAGATTTTTCTAAAAAGTCTACACATCACATGACTCCCCATGGCTCTCCATGTGATTTCACATGCATAATAAATTGACAAAAACTTCTCACCTAACTTTTCACATGAATTATCATGTGTGAATCAAATGCACATTATTGAAATTATGATGAAATCATTATGAATTCCTAGTACTAAATAAATTATTAAACATAATCGTTCAATAATTACATAAATAATTTTGTAATTATATCAAATTATAGTCCAAGGGTGTGGGACCCTGGATACTAAGGTAGAACAGTTAGTGAGTGATCATTTAAATGCTCAAGGTAAGCCAAATCTAAAGGGAAGGCTCTGTTGTTTTTGGTGTCCCATTAAAACTTGAACCCCTCTTATTGGTGCATCTAATGCATTAAAAATCTTCAAAAACATACAAGATTTGACAAAGTTATGGCCCCAAATTAAAGGGGTCAAAAAAAAAAAAAAAACCACTTAACACTATAAATTTGGCTTTCAAATGCCCAAAAAACTCCTTGTATGTTATTTTGTTGTTATTAAAGTTCAAAGATGATTTGTAAAATTGAAGGTGGCACTCCTTAACACTTTAAATGTTTAAAAGGAACAACAAATGAGAAACTTTGAAACTTTGAAAGTAAGAGGGGTTCAAAGAGGAAATTTAAAAAAAGAAATGTGTTTTATGAGTTGCAAAGCTTACTTTTCTTCTTTCTATTTTTTCATTATTCCTTTTCCTTTGCACTTGAAAGATAAATTCTAGAGCTGGACGTAATGCTCCCATAATATTTTAAATCGTTCAAAATGAAGCACATATGATGAAGATCTAAAGAAGTGTTCAATGATAGGTTAGTGATCGATGATGAGCAGTTTTACCTTCCTATTTGTCCATGATATACTTCCAAAATTTCCACACTTTGTCTTTGTTCATTGGATCCAACATCTTTGTGCAGCAAGTCAAGTTTGTTCTACCACAATTTTGCTCATAGTAATTTTCTGCATCATTGCACTAAAACACCATTACCTTCACAAAATGTTTGTTTGCGCTCCTAAGAGTGCATAGTGCCTACATATTAGCCAACTACACAGAAACATTCATTATTTTGTCAGTGAGGCTTCTTAGCAGTTATATCCAATGTGACAAGTGTTAAATTTGAACTCTAAAGGAAAATGAATCTAGGGTATTCTTTTCAATTGAGTCATGTAGCCAAACTGATGTATGTCCATGCAAGAAGATTTAACCAAATTTGGCTATAGACCAGGAATGAAAGTAAAAATTTTAAGAATCCTTTTATATTTTTGCTACCATGGTCCCAGCATATGGCATGGTGCTGGGTTTACCCACGGCCACACATATTTAAACCATATCTAGCTCTCTATGACATACTTTTTTCCACTCTAAAGTTACTTACCATCCATAAAGCTTCCTTCGCCCTCAAGCTACTAGAATCATAGTCATCACTGTCATCAAATAAAGATTATTTAGGAAAATATTAAACAGGCCAAAGGAAATGCATGCATCAGTACAACTGCGATTTTTTCCTCCAGTCTGCCCATCTCAGCATATTTTGAGTCCATGTTCTGCACGTTACGATCACACTAGGTGTATAAACGGGTATCTAACACATTACTGGGCATGCTATGTGAGATTACAAGTGCAAAACATGCCGTATTACATGAGGTTACAACTCCAAAACATGCCTGGGTGTCGCTTGAGAAAATATGAATGGGGCAAGTGGGCAGACTGGAGGAAAAAATCGCACCAGCACTTTTGTACCGACTGCATTCATTTCCTTTGGCCCGTTTAATGTTTTCCAATTAGGAATTTAGTTCCCTGCAACATGATCTCTGCAATAAAGCTACACAAGGACACTGGATGAAATCAGCAATCAGACAAGTTACAAAACAACAATCGCCACAATAATGAAGCCTGGACGAAACCAGTACAGAAACATTACCGATCAACATTAAATAGCACACTCTATCCTCAATTATGAGAAAGAAAATGAACTTGTGTCCAAGACAAATGAGTAATGGCGCGGAATCGGTAAAGCGCGTGATCTATCGCCAATAGTGGCACAATCCTTCTAGGAAGTTCTTCCGGATCACTGATGGCGCGGGATCGGTAAAGCGCATACTCTGTCGCCAATCGTGGCACAATCCTTCTAGGAAGTTCTTAGGGATGAGTGATGGCGCGGAATCGGTAAAGCGCGTACTCTGTCGCCAATCGTGGCACAAACCTTCAAGGAAGTTCTTACGGATCACTGATGGCGCAGAATCGGTAAAGCGCGTACTCTGTCCCCACCCATGGCACAATCCTTCTAGGAAGTTCGAGGGATGAGTGATGGCGCGGAATCGGTGAAGCGCGTACTCTGTCGCCAGTCGTGGCACAATCCTTCTAGGAAGTTCTTAGGGATGACTGATGGCGCGTACTCTGTCGCCAATCGTGGCACAATCCTTCAAGTTCTTACGGAGGAGAAAACAAGGCGTCGCAAGTACGCAGGCCCTGCCCATATATGGTTCTCTCATTTGTATGTATGTATATGAGTGTATATGCATGTATGTATGTATGTGGGTCAATTTGTGTGGAAGTGCGTATGTATATATTTGTGTGTATACATATGTACGTATGTATATGGATTTTTTCGTCTTTTTTTATTGTTTATAGATATAGATAAAATTATTTATTAAATAGCTATGTCTTTCTAAAGTTTGTTTTCATTGTAATTTTATTGAAAACTTATATCAGTTTTGATGAATGTTATTGTTAGATCACATGAAGTGGTTTGAATCAATTCCAAGGGAAATAATATAAATTATCATTGTAGTTTTTTTCATTTAGGAATGCAAAGAAATTAATTATAATATATATGTATGTTAATTCATTTTGATTGCATGAATTATAGTTATGTTTTTGGCTTATTGAAAATAACAATAATTTGTTTTGGTGTTTGATTTCTTTCAGTTTTGTAATTTTTTTCATAATTTTGTTTAATTTGACTGTTACAAATAATTTGAACGTGATGAATTTCGTTGGAAAATATTATTAGTTGTGTATAATATTCTTTTGTTTTGAATTTTCATTTTTTGACATACAAATGAGTAACATATATTTGATGAAATACATGTTTGCATAGTTTGTTTTCATTATGTTTTTATTGAATTTCTAAAAAACATTTGATGAATTTTGATCATATCAAACAAGGCTTATAATGATGATTACCTTTGAGCTTACAGGAATTTGAAAATATAGCTTCATCACGAAGTGTGAAGTGTCCAAGCTTTTAAAGTCCAACTAGGTTGGGGGGTGGTGATGTTCACAAAAACAAACACTCGTCAACGACCTCCATTGTTGATCATGACATATACATACATGGATGCAGACAACCACAAGATTTTCTTCCTCATAAATTTCTTAATTAGAACGGTTTTGGAAAAAACAAAGGTTGTTGGGTTGAACTAAGGGCTTTAAGAACTTCCAAACTTCACGGTAGAGTGAGGCTACTATCCTATGTTTAGCAACAAAATAGAAAAGGGGGTGAAGACAAAGAGAAAAATATATAGAAAAGATGGAATGTTATGTAGTTAAATGAATAATGTAAAGCTCATACATGTACCCAATTATTTCCTAAATTGCTAAAGGTAGACATTATATGATCCTATTATCTGTTCAAATCTCCAATTATTAAGTGCAGCAATGTACAAATAAATATTGTTATTTCGTACGCAAAGGGAAACAAAGAAAAAAAGAATGCCAGCATATTTTTGTGTTGTGTTGAACTTCACAGAGTAGCTATCCTCTTTGCAACAACGGGAGAGTGCAAAATGATAGTTTTGGTATGCGGAGTTAACTCTGCACAAATAGTATTAGTAGGTGATAACTAACAACCAGTGTTGTCTCGTTTCAGGTTTTCAAAAGAATTTTCATTTTGATTTCAACTATTTACAGTAACTAGTCATCAGTATCTAGACTAATTATATTGTTCAAGTAGAAATGTTGGAATTTTCAAAAACCAAAATTTTGTGAACAGAAGATAGAGAATTTTATATATTATTCCAATTTCAACGTGAATCTTCCAAATGAAAAAGTTGAAGTTCAATATCAACAAACAGGTGTTGAAGCTACCCATGCACTGGAGTATTAAATTTGATGGAACTTTTGGTGAGATTTTGAACATTGTCCTTGTCATTCTAAAACTTTTCATTCAAGATCAAGTTAAGACTTTTATACTATGCCTAGTTTGGAATTTTTAACTTTGATCCAGTGTTTTGTTTTTAATTTTGTGATCTAGCCAGCTGCCAATCATCCATAAGCTGATTTAGCCAGATTTGGCTATTAACAATATATGAATAAGATATATATCCACAATTTTGGCCTTAGAACAAAAAAAAACTAAGTTTACACTTAAGGAGAAATTAGATATGATGAAAAAAATAGGGATATGCACTGAACATCACAACCACACCAGTAGAATTAAGGTGAGCTCC
>Ga0209208_10004764_pt1 | contig 19098 bp, 17 predicted proteins | sample S1TSphfallax_3_FD_187694 | JGI IMG/M metagenome (GOLD analysis project Ga0209208, IMG submission 187694) | Host-associated microbial communities from peat moss isolated from Minnesota, USA - S1T2_Fd - Sphagnum fallax MG (SPAdes) (version 2) | ecosystem: Host-associated > Plants > Peat moss >... | reverse complement strand
GGTCATTAACACTTTATGCAGACAAGAAAAATGAGAACAAGGAGGTTGCTGTGGATGATTTTCTTGGCGCTGAAAGTGCTGTTAAAGCCATAGGCCACTCCATGTAAGTTCTGAACCTTTTCTACGGACTAGAATGATTTGTTGCCATCTATGTTGCATTGTCTACTGTAAAAGTTATGATGGCATTAGACATCTTGTCTAACCGACAGACACATTTTAGATGGGGCTTGGGATCAGCTCGTTTCACAGTTGCTGTTCAACGGCCCTGGGAAATTGTGGATAAGAGTGTACATGATGTGCACAAACTGTCTGCAAACTGTTTGTGGTGTAAAAATGATGGGGCTGCTATTTGTGAGTGATGTTTGGGAGTAGACTTTGTACTGAAAAAATCAGGAGTTGATGACAAGAGACCCCTGTGTTGTTTGTGTCTATTTCCTGACTGAGATTGCAATTGTGGAAAACGGTTTTGAAGACACTAGTCCTTGGAAAAAGCTGTTGTTATAAGGGTTGTTGGGGGAGGGAAATTTTTTTCTGTGAATTGTTGGTGAAATGTTGGACTAATGTGATCAACTTATACATCTGAGGGATGTAAGGTGTACAAATATATGTCATTAGGCGATGAGAGGACCTGTAGAGGATGTGTTCTGAATTGAGGATGTTGATTGATAAATTGGGAAATTGTATTGATCACAGCATACCAAGAACTTGAATCACCATGATGGTCATGAGAAAAAGGCCTTGTGGTAGACATTGTAAAGTGTAAAAGTGACAGTAATGTCCTCAAGGGAGAAAATTGTGAAGACTTTGGTCTTTACAGCCCCAGTAAATTGGACTAGGTTGCTGAGGGGTACAACCAGCCCATTCTGTTTCCTGTAATTTAAGAACCAAAGTGTAAGATGGGTGATAGCATTGGCAATTGTGGTGAAGAAACCCTATATGTGAGGTCATTGCTCTGTTTTGGAGCACTGAATTGAGTCCACCACTCATCAGATCATCTCGTGGTCAATTTGTGCAAGAATATCAAGAAGAGCTTGATGATCACCTATCTACCTAGTGATCTGGGCAGATTATTTGTTGTTAACAACCACCTTGAAGGTATACTTGAGATGAAAAGGAAATTGCCCACATATGCAGAGGTTGGAACTCTGAGACTGAAATGAGGATTGTCCTTCTGATACGTTGAACTGAGTCATTGTAGTTGTGGTGGTGCTGTTGAACAACTGTTGGGGAAGAAGGGGGAAAGTGGTGTGAGGAAGTGACAAGTATTCTCCCTTGCTACATGTGTTTGGAGTGGAGGTACAGGGATACATGTTTTCATGTGTGTTGGAAAGGTTTTCTAGAAGAAATCTGTAAAGCTTGGAAGTGAAAAAGACTTGCTGCTGTAGTGAGCCCCCAGTTATTCACTTCCTGATTGTAAATGCTCCTCCTCAAACTGAACTAGGCCTAGTTTCCTACCATATGTATCATTTCATTTTATCTTCTGATGTTGCACTGCTTGTTTCAGGGACCTCTATGCCTCATCCATTGTGGAGACCTTGAGACAGTAGGCTTGAAAATCTGGCAGACATTTCAAGTAGGGCCGTGACATTAGCATATATATCCAATTTCTAAGCTACTCAACAGGTTTCTTCCATGTTGTTGAGTAGACACTTAGCTAATGGTTGTCCATCTTTCACTACATCTCTGTCTCCATGAATTTATTTTAGGTATCACTGTTTCCCCTTGTAGAAGCACACAAGAAGCATTTAGCAAGTCTGAAGCTTTGTGCACTTGCTCCATGATGTTGCAAAACTCTCCTAATTTATAAGAGAAAGAAGGCAAATACTGTCTTTGATTGGATGTGGGGCCATCAACATACATGTTTCCACTTGTGTTTGAAGGTGGAGAGCCTGATCAGCATGGTCCTTGAAGTACTTCTGGGTGAAGGAGTAAATCTGTTTTACAAATCAGGTGTTGCAGGTCTGGTGAGCTTGTACGTGGCATTATTTTCTTCTAGGACCTAGGTACCACATAACCAAAGACTCCTAAGGCTCTTCATGAACACATGTATTCTTGCTCACAGATTTCCTCTAGTACATAGATACCACATAACCGAAGACTCCTAAGGCTCTTGATGAACATGTATGTTCTTGCTCACAGATGTTGCAGAATGTGGCATCCATTTTTACCCCTCAGACATTTGGTTCAAGCAGTGAGCAGATCCAGTCACATGTCAGATTTAATCAACCATCGATAATTCCTCTGCAGATCCAGCCCACCCCCAATTTGATGGGTGACTTCATGGCTTAGGGTATGTACCCAACAAAGTGTGTTTTGCTAACCCAATGTGGTGGTTTGAGCTCCTATGATGTAAGAGACTATATGCTGACTCTTGTGCTCTTGCCAAAGTTTGGGATTGATACCCATATGTACCTCAGCTGCTCTTATGCCAGGTATTCACTGCAGAATATTGGTGTTCTGTACTTGTTTGTTGTTGCAACTCAGTTCAATGTGGACAAGGTTTTGAACTTTTTTGCATTTGTTGGATTTATTTTTAAGGATTAATCCAGCTTACTAATCAAAGTGTGAAATCCATGCAATACTCTCTCAATTTTTTGTAACTTGTTTGAACAGGGGTTTATCCCATAATTTGACCACCAGCATATCTTCTATAAACTAACATCAAGTGGATGCTGTAAGCTTCACTTTCAGGTTGGTGCTTGCTTCAGACACCAAAGAAAATCAGTGCTTTATGTTTCAAAACTTCAAAAACAATTGAAAACAATTCCCAAAAAAGATGTGACAATCTTTCAGTATTAAGCACACTTGAATTATTGTTTTGAAGTTTGTGCAAGTAGTCATTGAACTGCAAAAATCAATTGAAAACATATCCAGAAAAAGACATTACAAACTTCAAGCACTACCAGTCTCAAATGATCCTTTTCCAGTTGGATCAAGTAACCATTGAACTGTGGGAAACAATTGAAAACATTTCCAGAAAAGATGTGACAAACTCTGAGTACTAACAGTCTTGAATGATCCTTTTGAAGTCCAGGCAAGGAATGTTTGAACTGCGAAAAAGCCAATTGAAAACCATTTCCAGAAAAAGATGTGACAAACTTTGAGTACTACTAACATCCTCAAATGAACCTTTTGAAGTTTGGGCAAGTAACCATTGAACTGCCAAAACCAGTTGAAAACATTCCCAGAAAAGATGTGACAAACTTTTGAGTACTACTAACATCCTCAAATGATCCTTTTGAAGTTCAGGCAAGTAACCATTGAACTGCAAAAAACATTTGAAAACATTTCCAGAAAAAGATGTGACAAACTTTTGAGTATCATTCTCAAATGATCCTTTTGAAGGTGAAATTGAAAAACTCTAAAGGGTGTTCTATGACCTGGGCAAAAAGAGGAAGAAGAAAAAGATTTGTGTCTAAGCAGTCATAGAGGAATCAAGCTCCTGGTTTTAGGGTTTCTAATTTTTGAGGAGATTTTTAAAGTTATGGGATCAACCTGTGCTTGATGTACAGGAACACCTTCACAGGTTCCGAGATAAACAATGCAGAAGGTGGGGGGGGAACTGATTTTGGCAGAGCTGCAAAATTATGTTTTACAAACTCATTTCTTTAGTGTCAAAGATTTAACAGCCTGCATCAGACCCAGCTTCCTTGATGGTGGCGATGGAATGTAGCCAAGTGAGCGAGGTTGGTTCCAAATAGAGCCTGCACTGCTTCCAAAAAGAATGCAAGTCATCCGATGGACAGCAGGAGTCAGCCTCTGGGGAGGAAGCTGATAACTAGCTGCATAATATCCCTGTCTCCACATGTTCCCACCCCATTTCCATCAGTTACCATAGACCAGCTGAATGGGCAAGATAAAACAGAGACCCTAAACAGCCCCTATGTCATCAACAACAAACAGAAAATCTCACAGAAAGTTGTGAATTAGACACAAAAGTGCACAACTTTGATTCAGGAAGCAGGTTAGTATATTCACTTGGTAACAAAAAGAAACTAGAAACTAGAAACTCACCTGTGCATTATCAGAAGATGGGCAGGCCTCAAATAAATGTTCAGAATGGTTCTCTACAACGAAGTCCTCACCACCATCTACATCCTCCAAATCATTTGCTCTCTCTCTCTCCCGTTCAATGTGCATTGCCTTTGGTATCTTTATCTGCCACCCAACATCGACAGGATCCACTTATCCCAACTTTTACACTCAATTGCAAACTCTCATCACCAGGTGCATGACTTTTTCTCAGCATGTCAGGAAAATGAGGAGGAATGTTCAAATTCCAACTGCTTGTGTATATACATCCTGCTTTGCATACATACCTTTTTCCTGAATATGGTTTTGTTTTGAATTGGGATCCTGCCTTTCTTCTTCCTTCCTCTTAGTTTGTGCCGAGTTCCACCACAGATAACACATAAGCATCCCATTTTGTGTGTTGAAGCTCTGCACTCCCCAAACAACTACTACTCATACCATATGATTCTACTAACTGCCATGGGAAAATCAAAGTAGTATCAACAAACCAATGATAACAGAATCCAGAAATCTTGCACACATATATTGTGCTGAACAGTTCAATTTTGAAATTCCCTGCACAATAAAAGTGCACTTTCACAATGGTTACAGAGAGTTGTGTTATACATACACATTAGATTTTCTAGGGCGACCAATGGCATTCACATGTGGGAAATGCAAATCCTTTCCTTCTGCATGCTTGGAGTCTGCAGTTTCATTGGCCTGCAATGAACCTGCAAGGGTAAAATGTCTCAGCCAAGGTTAGGTCCTATGAGCCCTAGGCTCAGACACATATCAAGCATGGTAGCCAACTCAATCAAACAGTTGTGCATCACACAATGAAGTACTACCTGGGGATGAGTCCATTTTGTCATGGTTGTTTCCAAGATCCTCCATTTCTTGGTCCCTCCCCTCAACATGAGCTCCAGAAGTTGCATGAGTTTGTTCGATTACATGTTCAGTAGTAGTGTTCTCCACATCTTTGAGCTGCTCGGTAATGTCCAAGCCCTCAGCATGCTCCTTTTGCTCCCTGGCCTTACTCTCTGCCATAACTTGCTCCACAGGGGCTGCAGAATACCCTCTATGCACCATGTTGACACCACAAAAATTGCATAACTGTATGTACATCTCAGACACAGATAGTAGACAGAATTATCTTTGGGTCAAGATAGATCTGTGACAAATGTATCTTTGTCACAGGAGTAAGAGTCATACCACTGCGTTTGACCTTGGTTTTCAGCCAACTTGCAACTTTTTTCTTCTTCTTCTTCTTTGGATTTTGGGATTCTCTTTGTTGCTCGCTGCTTGTCTTCATACTGGAAGTACCATTTCCTGCACATCCAATGTCACCAACAATACCATCAGTAATGCTGAAAGACAGATTACTTACACCATAATATATGCTGAAGTGTGATTGCCCCAATCCTAATGGCACAAGGCAATTAAGTAGTATATGGCCAACACAAACACCACTAGAACCCATCAAAATTTGACTACCCAAGAGGCTGAAAATGCAGCTTATGTCCTTGTGCTCTTAAATAATCTTGGAACTGAAAATTTTGCAGTTGCCCACAACTCAGAGAAACTCAGAGAAGTGCTTTCACTTTGCTGAACAGTAAGAAATGGACAAAATACAACCCATTACCTCACCCTACAGATATAGCCATAGATTACAAAGGCCAGGGGGATGGACCTGGTGCAGAAGATGGGAACAAAAATCCCGCTGCCAAACACAGAGTTGAGAAGGTTGCTTCGACAGCAGAAAGAAATTCCAGAATAGGGTCCCCTTTAGCATTGTACATGCGACAGTTGCTCCACACCAGGGCAACATCCTCAAACACTTCCTCCACTGTTCTATATGCTTCCCCTTTCTCTAACCTGTTACGAATAGTACCTAGATCCATCGGTTTTTCCACTATGGTGAAGTAATCCTGCATCTCACCCAACCACATCCCATCTCAAGATTGCAGAAACAAAGCATGAAACAGTTCCAGAAAAGCTATAATTCAGCAACAGAAATTTTAGAGAACAGCTTGATTGATATCTCCACAAACTTTCTCTGAGTACCAATAGTTTATGGCAAAATTTGTTATGCGCAAAAAAAGCACACAAACTGGAGTGGATTCAAACAGTCAGATCTATGAGATAGCACACCATCTAACAACCTGCAAAAACCTCTCAAGTACAGAAATGCTGTATAGTGCTCTAAGAATTACACCAAGAGAAACATATCCAGGAACTAAAACAGCAATTATACTCTTCAACCATACCGGAATGCCAAGGGCAACAGGATCCACAGGCTCGTTGAATGGTTCTGCCTCACTCATCTTCATCACCCGCTTCAGCAACTGTTTCATGAAACAAAGTGAAAAAAAAAAAAAAAAAACACAAAACAAAAAACTCTTCACCTCAAATTGATCATGTAGAAGTCGCTAGATGACTGGAAGAAATTCTTACTAGACAATCTATCATGCTGACAATGGCATAGGGTCTTTGTTATGTTGAAAAGTAGGATAATGCTGTAACTTGGGTCAGAGAAACACACCCCAAGCACAATTTTGAGCCTGCTTTTGTCCAGGCTTCTAGAATCATCAGCTGCGGCACTAGTTGACAGTTGTTTGTCTTTCAAAGCAACTGGTGTCAAGGACTTGCCCTTGTTTGAATCCTTCTTCTTTCCTGTCTTGGTTGTTGCAGCCACTTCATGGACTTCCTCATGCACTTCATCATCATGAACTGGTCTATGGATGTGATCTTTGGGCACCATGTTGTTGGGTGTGGCATTAATGGGAAGCACAATCTCCAGGGAGCTGAAGATATCATTTTTCACTTTAGATTCCCCCCCTTTGACTTTTCCACCAGCAAGGATTGGAAAGCTTTCCCGGAATTTGGACGGGCGCACCCGATGCCTTGAACTTTCACGTCGCTTCTCCACCTGCTGCTGGTCCTTGGCCCGGCTTGCAACATCATCACCAGCAGCAATCTCTGCTGTTGGCAAGTCTTTGCTTTCATCTCCTCTCCAACCCTTTTTTATTATGTCTTCTTCTGTGTCCTCCTCATCCTTCCCTCCACTGTCAAGGTTTGAAACAACATCCTCATCTCTTATTAGAGAATCTCCAGCGGTGCTTAGTATGTGACCCTGCAAAAACATTTCTCACATCCAAGTTTTAGTTACTGACTTTTTTTCCAACCCCGCCCATAAAACTGAAACTGAGATTGCCAAATAGGTGGGAGACTACTAATGGCAACCCACCTGAACCAATGAAACTATCTAGCCAATTAGAAACAGGGAGCAGTCAACAAATATTATGTGACTGCATATATTAGACTCTCCCAGGGCTCTGAAAGTTTTCCAGGATCACAGCAGTGTTCCAGTGGATCCACTGGATTTGACTCCTGGACCTCATCCAAGATTTCCAGTGCAGGACCACATACTGAGCGCCAGGGGAGATGCTCTTACGTCTGTCTTTCTACTACTGTCGGCATTCTCCATGTCTGCCCCCTTCTTCTTCTGCTTCAAGTTCCTCATGGGGCCTCCTCTTGGATCCCTCTTTCTCTTATTCTCCCCTCGCAATAACGGCAGAAAGCCATGATCACGCCCATTGCTGTTTCTAAGACCTACACCACCATCGAGTGTGCCATCATCATCCTCCTCCTCCTCCTCCTCCTCCTCCTCATATATTGTCGTGGTCGGCTGCGGTGTTTCTTCTGCTTTGATCTCGGGTTTCCGAACATCCACTCCCCGGCTTCTGGACCTCCTCCCTTCCATTCTTCTGAGCTCTATTAGGCCACAGATAGCAAACAACAAATCAGCCACCCACTTGTGACATTCTTTCACTCTCAAGGATTGATCCATGGTTGCTCGATTTCCCCCTTACATCCAGAAAAGATTACTGGCAAGTATGTATAGCGGACAAGGAAACCCAAGTGAGCCAGTGAAACACAAAAGAAATTAGCTCAAAGAAACGTGTCTCGGGACGAGGATGGGAAGGAAAACAGTAACAAACCTGATGAAGCCAATTTCTGAAAGCCACCCACAATAAATTTCCATAGAGAAGATTTTTTTTCCACACACAACAACAACAAGGACTTCTACTACTACTACTACTACTACTCTCACTAAAATCCAAACACTTGGAAGACGGAAGATTCTCCATCCTGTAGTATAGAGCCTCTCAGAGGATTCTCAATCTCCACACACCAGAACAAAGCACAAAAAGTGGCGGTGAAAACAAACCCACCTCAGGGGAAAACACAAAAGGGTGGTAGTGTTGTTAAGCACACCCAGTGCCCACCATTCGGGAAGAGGAGCAGGAGGAGGAGGAGACAAAGAAGGGGGTTTTGAAGAAGAAGAAGAAGAAGAAGCTCTCAACGAAATCCGCACCACCTCCTCCTCTTCCTCCTCCTATTATTCACGTATTCAACAGCAGCGCCACGGCAGGCGTAGTAGGCGTCAGCAAAAACCCACCGGGGATGATGATGATGATGATGATGATACCAAAATGAATAAAAATGATCCTTCTATGCATTTCCTTTGCAATCCATCACAATAACAATAACAAGAGACAGCTTAACCTTAGCACATCAATCAACAAAACCCCCCACCACCCCCACCACACTTGTAAGGCACTGGCACTTTTGTTTTCCTTTGTATTTTCAGGTCACTCCCTAACCCAAACCTCCTCCTTGCAATAATGATTTTTTTCCAAGCCCTTCCTTTGTTTGGTGGGGAAGGGGCTTCTCTCTCTCTTTTGGCTTATAAGAAAAAGCCTTACTTTTGTTGTTGTTACTTAGCTTGAGTTTGGACTTGCTAGCTAACAATGGGAATAAGTTTTAAGTTTGGGGGTGTGTTTTGCTATCTAGCTATCTATCTAGCTATCTTATCTATCCATCCAACAACTGATGGATGAATTCCATGCATGGATTCAAAACCTTTAGGATTTAGTGGATGGAAAAATATAGATGAAAACCTTAGGAAAGTTTGCATAGTAAGAACTCTTTTCACACTTGTTTGTAACTGGGGAAAAACAAAAAAAAACAAAATCCCATTTATTAATAAGTGCAAGATGCATTCATTCATTTGTTCATTCATTCAAGAAGCGAGGGAAAAATGCTGTGGAGACTGGAGAGGGGAAGCAAAAGACCAAAGAGCTTCTTTTTGAAAATTTAAAAAGCTGGTGGGTACTTACTTATTTGCATGAAGCTCTTCCGATCATGAAATGGGTTGGTCCCCAAATTATCCGCCAAGTTCAGGCTTTTCACAACTTAGTAGAGCTTGAAACAGTAGTTGTTGAGTGTTGTGAAAATTGAAGCAATCGGAAGCTTAGTTGCAAAATTCTCAGTTCTCAAATTTTTTGCAGAACATGTCAAAAGTTCCTTTGGGAGTATGGTTAGCTCTGCCAGAGATTGGTGTGCAATTTGAATATTTTATTTTATTTTTTAAAAATGCTGTTGAGTGCAGATGAGTTTCAGTTGGAAATTAGGTTTGTGTTTGCTTCACAAAATCACTTGAACAATCACTTGGGTTTTGAGGAATTGGGTTTGAGTGCCAAAGTCGAAAGAAGGTTTTGTCTTCTGGGTTTTTTCCCTTTTTTCTCTGTTTAGAAAGGGTGAAATAATATCCTAAAGTTTTCCTGGGAGGAGGAAACTGTGCAACAAGATAACAGAGAGCATGACTTGCAGTGCAGGCTGTAGAGAGAGCTAGGGTTTCAAGATATCTGATGTCTGTTCCAGAAACAAAAGAAGCTGCAAAGGACCTTTCTTGTGCTCAAGAAAAATACATGACATGGTGCTTTCCGTGCAATCTGTGCAATCTGTTTGAAATTTGCTGAGCATTCATTTGCATTGCAGGATTTTTGAGTATTCATATTGCAGGATTTCTGAGAATTTGTGTTGCAGGATTTTACAATGGAGAGCATCATCAATCCACAAGAGTGCAACAAAACACCAGTCCATATATATAGATATATCAGAGAACAACGTTGGCTCCACACACCGCTGCACATGGACATGACAATTTGGACCAACAGTGAAAAAAGTTATCATTTCTAAGGGGCTCATGTGAGGATGACAGCAATTTCTGACTTTCTGCAATTCTTAAGGTTCTCTTCTTGACTCTTAAAACTATGTGCAGACATAGGAATCCATGATATGTACATGTAAGCTCTAGGTTTATCCACATGTGTCTTTTGTGCCATCCTGTATTTCTTTGCAGGAAGCATGCCCGAAAATCAGTTTTGATGATGACATCCCACTTTGTCAATCAGGCAGACCATTCTCTTTGCACAACAGTTGGAAATTAGGGTTTAGGTTTTAGGGTACCTCACAAATCAGGTTTGATGATATCCAACTTTGATATCAGACAGACCATTCACTTTGCACAACAGTTGAAAATTAGGGTGTAGGGTTTAGGGTACCTCACAAATCAGGTTTGATGATATCCAACTTTGATACCAGACAGACCATTCACTTTGCACAACAGTTGAAAATTAGGGTTTAGGGTACCTCAATCTTAGTTGATTCAAGAACCAAATGTTGTGTTCTACTATCAAAGGTGTCGAGAAAATTTGTTGGAGAAGAGACAGAAGCCACAAAATGCCTGATTTGGCACCAGAAGTTTGTCCTGGAGTAATCAGAGCTATGATATTTTGCAGGTGTATAAATGTGGGTTTTGTTACCATATTGAAGTTTTAAAAGTGTGCATTTTGCAGGTGTGTAAATCTGATGCAACAGGGAGGGGACAAGTATGGACTATGCATTGATGTCTTCATTTTGAAAAGGTAGTTCAATTTCGGTGTTGGTTCAGCACGAGTTGTCTTGAGCTTGAGAGGAATAAGTCGCTTTGTTTACACTGCATTTTCTTCCATCTGGAGCTTCATATTGAAATTATACATTTTAACGAGAAATTGTGCAACCATCTACCCTGCCTGCTTGTTAGATGGCTGCAAACAATGCAATTACTCATACTCCCAATCATGTATGCATTATATATAAATGCTCCATTTTTGTTTCTTTTGCAGGCTGAAACAGTTTGTGTTACACAAATCAGGCAATTTTGTCAAAGTAACTAATGCAAGATGTGGCAAAGCACTTGAAGAGATTTCTTGATGTATTTGGAGCGCAACTTATATTCTTGAACATTATCCCTACTCCTCACGAGTGGGATGGAGTGTTATGCAAATATCCCTCCCCCTTCTATGTGAGGTGAGCTACAAATGTTTAGGTTCATGATAACCTCCACCTCATGCTTCATGATGGGTAAAGCCCCAATGTGGGAGGAATTCTGAAAGAAGGGGCCTAGGATGAAGTGTAGGCTAAGGCCCATCAATAGGGACTAGTTCTGCCTCATCCTCGGCCCATTGTTTTTGGATTCCCCCACCAAGGGGCTTTATGCTACCTAACTATCTTAATTCTTAAAGAACCTTTGGTCGTTGGATGCTACTCATTTGTAATACTAAGTATTTTGCATCCTTATTGATGGGGAAAGGCCCTAGTCAAATTTTCTCCCATTGAGTGCCAATGCTACATTCCTATTGAGTTTCCCTTCATTCAGAAATAACTTTCATTTTTAAACACAACATGAAAATATTTGCAAAATGACAATTCCTTCAAGATAGCTCCTTGAAAGGGAATGCTCATTTTGAGGTCATGCATTGTGTACCTTGATTAAAACCAACATATGAAGTGAGAACAGGCCCATGAGTGAAGTTATGTACTTGTGTTGTGAAACCTACCCTTGATCCTATTTGGACCAAAAAATAAAATTACTCCTAGGTTGTGCATAAGCATTGGTTTTCAAAAATGGATGAATATGGTTATGTTTTGGATTTGATACCTTCAAGATAATTTTGAGTAAAAAATATTAGAACAACATTAATTACAACTTATGATCACCTTGAAAGTAATAATATGGGTTAGTTTCATTGATTTATTTTTATTATTACTAGGAAAAGTGCTTGAATTGACCATGTATTTCATTAGATTTTTAATGAACAACAAATTAACCACAATGTATTTGATCAATCCCTTGGTCAATGAGGATTGATGGTTATGGACAATAAATCAGACTTTCTTTTCTACAAGAAATCTAACCATGTGGCATTCAACAATTGTAGCCACATGTCATCCATAACATAATCACATGTCATCCATATTTTATAAAGTCTATGTATATGTATATTTATGCATACATGTATACATGCTTGCATATATACATGTGCATCAGATGCACTTATTCAAGTTCAAACCCTCATCCCTTTCACATAAGACGTTTCAACATATTAACTGTTGAGTCACACAAGTTTTTAATAACATGAAGGGACAAATTTTGAATTTAACATGTTCAATGAAAAACTTACTAGAAATCCAAACTTTGAGGTGTATTTTCTTTATAAAAATTTATTCAAATGAAATGGATGAATGCATTATCTTGAAGCTTATTCAAACATTTTATTCAAAAAAATGTAATTTACAAATATTCATATTAAGGTTTCAAAAAATGTTATTGAGAACACCATATTTTGAACAAATCAAATTTAATAGTAATACATGATTTTTTGAATTAAAATATGAAATCTTTTAAAGTTGATTCAATTGACCATGAATTCAAGACCTTCATAAAAGATTTGAAATTTTTATTTTCATTATGTAACATTTTTTTGTGATGAATAGAAAAATAGTGTAATAGAAATCTTTGACCCCAAACCCAAAAATAATGACAAAATATAATTTTATTTAATCTTTGAAATTATTATAAACATAACACATAATTTGTGAAAATTTTATCATAATTATTGGTGATGTGTACATGATCTTTCAATTGTTCACTTAGTTTTCTTTATAAAAAATCAAAGAAAATAAATTTACATTGAATATCATGTTTAATGTCCAAGTATATGGATACTATCTTTGAGGATTAAAAAAATCACTATTGAATCCTAACTTGTGTTTTTACATTATATGTATAGTGTAAACATTATGACTATAACATATCCTTATATGAAGTTTTTGTTTAAAATGTAAACTAGTTGTTTATAAAAAACTAACAACAATTTTTTTTTTTAATATGCATTTTAACAAAATAGACTATCCACAAATTATGGTAGTCTTTGGTTAATATCATATTTAATCTATGAACCAATCAATGCTTCATAGTTACATTATATATAAGGTTGTTGATGAGTCATAATATTATCATAACATAAGAAACATATAAAAAATCCACAATGGAACATAGGAAAAAATGGAAATATGATTAATTATATCTTCAAACATTATTATTTTTGGTTTATAGCAAAGTTTTTGCATGGTGTGTGAACAAAGTTAGCCTCACTTGATCCCATCCCACAAAAACCACAAACAAAATGTTAATACGTAGTGAAGAATATTAAGTGTTCATGGCCACTTTGATTTGTTATTGATGTCCTATAATCTTGCAAAGTATGTGTTTTAGCAACCAATAGTAAAAATACCACCTGAAAGTTTAATGATCAAATCATTTTTTCCATTTTCAATCCATTTAGTTCACACAAAAATCATATACCAAACCCCTTACATTGTCACATGTTAATTGTTGAACATTTTGACCAACAACAATGTGTGAAACTAATAAAAGATCATTAATCCCTATATCTTTAAGTATTATAACCATTTATTTTAAAACCATATTTTACAACCTTAAAAACCAAGTCCTTTCCAAATACTCACACATTGTAGCAATGGCTATCAAATGCAATGCACCTTCAACCCCTTTTGCCTCCAAGAAAAACTTATGTTTATTTTACATATCTTTGCAAAAGTGCAAAATATTTTCTTAATTTTCAAAAACTTGGTTTTAAATTATTTAAACCAATGCACACATTTAAAACTTTCTTTCAAATGTAGAACTTGCAAAAATTTGAATAAAATATCATCCTATTACAATTTGAATATGTTTCAATTAGTGTAACAACTAGGAGTTTTTTGGTAAATACCTTATATCATATGAAAAGTGATGACATGTTATAATAATTTTCCATAGAAAATAAATAGTTATACTTTGCATAAGCAAAATTTATACCCCGAAAAATGGAACTGCAAACTCAACCTGTTTTGAGGAATGATAAGCTTGCCCTTATTTGTGGGTGGATCGGATAGGCACAGCCCCAAATGATGATTCCATGCCCACCCAACAACTCTTTCAGCTTCTGTTGGTAAAACACAAACAAAACTATGATTCAGTCCAAACTGTGTCAAAACAAATAGCATTCTATGGACTGAAAATTTGATCAAGCATGCATTATCACTAATGAAACAACAATATACACTGGAAACAAAAGATCATGCAAGTCAAATGTGTAAGAAAGAATATGGCGGTAGTAGTAATAAACGTTAACAGAGCTTCCATGCCATTCAGAGAAGAACCGAGGACCATCAACGAGCATGTCATATCCGAGATGCACAAGAATGAATGGGGGAGAGTCTTCTGAATAAATACAACCCTCTTCCCAGAAATAACAAAAACCTGAAGACTATCATTCAAGTACATCACCTGTAAGAAATCGATGACTTGATACCGCTTCTATTGTAGGGCGCTGTCGATAATCTAGATTGAGCATAGCCTACAAAAGAAATGCCAGCCAACAGCTGAAATGATGGGGGTAATCAAACATACCAGTCTCCAGACTGAAGGCCAACTATGGACTATCCACTTAACTTATTGCAATCACAAACTCGATTGAGCTTCACAGATGACATGAAGTCCTACCCGAAGGAACTGCCAGCCAGCACCATCATCTAGATCCAAGAACCTCACTGCCTCCACCCAACGATCATTTGCTTCACAGTACCAGCTCGACAAAAAGCAGAATCGTTCAATATGGGCCTCATCACCTTACCTTGCAACATTCAGCAAGCTAATAATGCAAAGGATTCAAAATGTTGTTGCAAAAGAAACTCAATAACAGAACGAAACAGGGCCTTAAAGGGCAAATACACAGATGAGTTGTTCAAAGAATTAGCCAGTTTCATGTCACTCTTCTTTAAACATATATAAAAAGTTTAATAAAAAAATTAAACTTCATAATTCGAATTTAAGATTATCACAGAATGCAACACATCTCGATCTGTATGTGCCGTGGACACATAATTCTTGGTGATTTCCATAATAATGAACAACGTTTTTCCAAAACGTGCTTTGAGTTTAAGGAGCTCTTCTGGATACACATCCTCTAGTTGTTTAAGCTAAGATTTCAATAGAGGGTTTAAGTTGGCGTCGACAAACTTATCAACTCAAGCATTAGCGCACGCCTTTAAATCTTTTGTCTAAGAAAGATTCCTTACTTCGTTACTTGCGAAAGAACTTAAATTTTTTTTTTTTAATTTCAAAGATTGCTTGATGGGAAAAACTTAGGACAATGAAAATTATATGTCCAAGGTTTACATGCTCACCTTGTCAAGACAAAATCATTGTAGTAGAATCTATGTCCAAATATCGTCATCTTCGTCTCTCGGGAACAAGTTTTGGTCACACGTCCACAAAATTCCCACATATTGGCCATTGCGGGGAAATACTCTAATGTTTGATTCAACCAAACAAAGTTGTGCAACAAGATTAACTATGGCCCCTTCGTAAATCAAGATATAATCCGTCACCAACTTTCGAAAACTGTCCATCTTCATATTTCATTCTTCCATCCTCAACTCTTGCATCGTCTCATAATCAAGCCCAACAATAACTTTCACCACACCAGGGATATCGATCCCTTTCTCTTGAAAATGCTATAGAATCCAAGTATTTTGCAGAAACTCCCAATGTATGTTTTATTTCAAACTTGTGTTCCTACACACCAAAAAAAACATGTTGATGCAATTTTGATCATCGACCTAATCATTTCTAAAAACAAAAAAAAAGAAGGAAAAAAAACCTTATAAAATAGTTCAGAAATAAGAACACACCAATCATTTAGTTCCACCAACTCTTGTAAAGCTTCGAGAATGGTTTGTTTAGCCACAACTTTTGTCTACAACGATAAATCTTCAAGGTTTTTTAGAACACTTGAAATTGGCGTCCGATCATCTTCATCAATGTTTCCGATAACCCTCGATGGATGGCTCCGTCCTTATGCTCTTTGAAATTTACATCCAAGAGAAGAGTCCTATCACACTACTCATAGTTAGAAACACTCAAAAACATTTTGCTCGAAGGTGCCATGGTGACTTATTTTGGGAATGGAAAAATTTCAAGATGAAGGAGGGAGCCTCATGGCATGAAGATGTAGTGAAAGAATCTCACAAGGAAAAACACAGAAAACACGAAAAATAATAACGACAAAAAAAAATTATGACAAAAGTCGGAACATTTCATTGCGCACAAAAGCAATGAACGTAATTAATCTCTAGTTATTCTGCTTTGCAGCAGAAACCCCATAAGGAATCATGAGCAAATGAGTGCAACCGAAAAGCTTGCGGGCCCATTGCAACATTCATTCAGGTTTCCTTTAGGGCGCGACTTCACCACAATAAGCACAACGTGTGCACAATAGTGTCGTTGGGAGCTGGGTCGAAGAGGGGTGCAAATTTTGAAGGGAAGAATCACAAAATAGGGGTCGGCCAGAGCCTGGCCAAGGGCGAGTGAAAATCTTCACATGAAAAATCAAGCGAGGAAATTAAAACACTTGGGGAAAAATTGGGCGAAGAAGCCTAAACATTTTGTGGAACGGAAGGCAGATGCACACGGTAAGTCCACGCTCATTCCATAGTACACGAGAAAGTTTGATAGGTCTAAGGGCGATAGTCGATCAATGTGTTAAAAACCCTATCAGGACCAGGGAGGGAGGGTAACTAAAAAGCTCAAAGGGTGAGCATGACCTAAAAGTGCAGAAGATCGTTGTAACGATCGTTTGGATTTTCTTAGAAGGTGTTACTTTATGACACTAAACAAAACTCGCGTTCAATGGGGGCAAATGGGAACCTGATTGGGGATGGGCGAGATGGAAGAGATTTAGATGTCATTGATAGCCGTGCACGAATATTTTTTTGTCATTTTATTTGGCATCATTCGAGTACATTTTTCCTTGAAAATGTTTTTACTCCAATTGTTATTTTCTCACATAGTCATCACAAGATACATACAGGGGAGGAGCAAATTTTTGTTCCAGTTGATTTTTGCATTCATGAATTCAAAATGTCAAAGAATTTTCTCCTCTGCATCTCAAGGAAACCTACAATTTGTCGATTATTCTTTCTATTTTTTACTCATAAAAGGTTTGTCCTTCAAAGATATAATGTGGATATAGTGCATTTTTTGTTTAAGAGTTAGGACTTAACAACTCTAGCAAGCTTCAGATCAAAATACAACACTTAGTTTGCCTTTCAAATCGATAAACTTTGATTGTTTCCAGGCTTTTGATGGATCTTTGATTCAATACGTTCGATTTGTATTTTGATAATGGTTTATTGCACGTAAATAACAAAGCAACACTTGAAACCAGGAGTCATTAGATAGGTAGCATCGTTATTTGTGGGATATTTTGCGGCACGTCATGCAAGCCTTTTCCTTCGAGGTCCTTTATCTGTGACCAGATGCGATGAGCTTTTCGCTCTAATATTCAGTGCATTAAATAATACATAAATAATAATATTAATAATTCCATTTTAAAGAGTTATAAAAAATATTAAAGATAATCAACACCATATGTTGAAGTCCCACATGCAAATGTGTGCATAAACCAAAGGTTTTAATTTACATGAACTTGTAACACTTGGCCATTTTAAAAAATTCAAGCCTTATCTGACTTGTAATTATAAATACTAATTTAAATCTTGATTTTTTTTTATTTAAAAAAATGTTTAATGAATAATAGTTCAACTAAACACAATATTAACTATGTAAATAAACTCTTAAAACATGGTTCCCAAAGTTTTTAAAGGAAAAAATAACATTGAATGTTGTTTATTAGTATGTGTATGAAGCTTAATATGCTTATATATTTTTAAAATTTAAACCAATCTATGTGCATCCATAAAAAAATTAACTTTTATCATCAAAATTTTGAAAGGTGACCAAAAAACATCCATTATAATTCTCAATATGGACTTGTCATCATGTGCCTAATAGTTTTTTATGCACCCCTAAACTCCTGAAAAGATTCAAATGTGAATCCCAAAATGAAAACAATAGAAGGAATTGGGGTATGTTCATTAATTCACAACAATTCTATAGTAAAAAAGGCATGCTAGAGCTCCAGGATAGGGGCTAGGATGAGTGACAAGCAAGTCAATTATTCATATCAATTTACACAAACCAAACAATAAGTCAATTAATGCATAATTGGAACACTTTTGGTGGATGGACAAATAATAAACATACACGATCTCACAAGACTCAACATAGTCCGAACTTGAGGAAAGTTGCCACCTTCCCCCTTATAGTATTTTTTATGATTCACCATGGAAAGCTACACCCAAATGGTATTTTTCCCAAGATTCCCAAGTCGGGAATTTCATAATTCCCAAAATTGGGACTAACTATAACATAGTTTTACAATTTATTTATTTATTAGAAAATTTGTTTATGATTTTCATTGAATTTGAAATGATAACAACTATTTAAAATTCAATATATTTCACACCATAGGTTTGAAAATTATAAAATCATTGAAATGCATTTATCTAATATATTAAAGCTACAATGTCTGTGTGTCTAACAAACAGGGCGGGGCGGGCAGACATTTTCAGTTACTGGCCGTTATCTTCCTAGCCGTTATCTTCTAACAGCACCAATTCGAAACAGGGCAGGGCAGGGCAGGCCGTTATTTTCCCGGCCGTTATCTTCTAGCAGCGCCAATTCGAAACAGGGCAAGGCAGGGCAGGGTAGGGCAAGGTAGGGCAGGGCAATTATTTTCATTATAGAACATATTAAAAAAACTAGAATCTTTTTGAAAAAGAAATAATAAATACATAAATACATAAAAATAAAAATAAACGAAGATAGATAAAATAAAATAAAATAAAATAAAAACATGAAACAATCATAAACCAAAAAAAAAGTAAAAACGCAAAAACTATAAAAAAGGAATGGAAACAAATGAAACAAGGAAAAGGAAATACAGT
>Ga0209208_10004763_pt1 | contig 19099 bp, 17 predicted proteins | sample S1TSphfallax_3_FD_187694 | JGI IMG/M metagenome (GOLD analysis project Ga0209208, IMG submission 187694) | Host-associated microbial communities from peat moss isolated from Minnesota, USA - S1T2_Fd - Sphagnum fallax MG (SPAdes) (version 2) | ecosystem: Host-associated > Plants > Peat moss >... | reverse complement strand
GTTGTTGAAGTTAATAAATAGGAGTAAAAAAGAAGAGAAAGTTGGACAATGGGTGCGTCACACTGTGGCCTTGCCATTTACATTAAAAAGCATCTTTAAGGCGAAAGAAGAATGATGGAAACTCAAATGTTTAAACCATGCAAAAGTATAATCGTTATAAAAACCTCTAAAAGAAACAAAAATCTTTCAAGATTAACTAATCTCAACACAAGCCAAAATACCATCTTTCAGAAATCCTCATATAAAAATAAATAGACCTATTATTATTATTACCTAGGGGCCAAAATCCCTTAAGCTACTATACTCCATAATGAATCTAAACACAATATCCTTGCCTTGTTGGTCAAGGGCAACAAAAAAAACTGGGGGCACACCTGCTCACTAATTAATAGAAAGCATGAATAGGAATACTCACCCTCTTAGGAAGGGGTATATTATTAGCCCAGACCGAAATGGGTGCCCAGTGTGTATCGTATTGCAACTATAACTAAAATAATGTTTAGCCACGTCTTTGCATAGGGAAAGCCAGTGCAGCTTTCTTTTTGCCTTTGGAATGCAGAATTGCTAATTTCAAGCCTTGGGACAAGGTACTATGTCAGTTAGGATCTTAATTTTGGGGTCATGTGTTTCATCCTCCTCCTCCTCTTCCTTCTTCAAAGGCTTGGGAAATGGAGAGCCTACTCAGCTTGCAGTCTTTCCACGCGAGATGGGAAGATGATTGCAGACTAAATAAACTTATCATTAAAGTCACCCTCTCTTTCACCCCCTATCTCCTCTGCTTTCACCCACTATCCCCTCTTTTCAGTGGTTATCCGCAAAGTAAGAATTTTTTATTAAATCTCAGTATGAAATGCTGAAACTCAGCATTTAATGCACAAGGTTCGAGAGTAATTATAGTAGTTGTACAGGTAGGAGCAGAGTGAAAATATATGTAGCAGCAGTGGAGGCGCTCAGAAAAAGGGAAAGAGGGGATGAAACTCAGTTTACCACCAAAATTGGTTGGGAAAAACTAGTTTGTTTTGGGTCCCAGTTCCTTCCTTTTCTAAAATTTCATTCCCAGTTAAGCGTTTTTGATTCCCTATTATGCCGAAACTGCCTGGTCTCGCCCCCTAATCGCCTGACGTTACGGATAACTTTAATGTATGAAGAAGACTTTGCACTATTTCCAGCGACAAAGTGCCTCCTGCCATGCCTGAATCTGGAGGGGTTGCCATACAATAATGTGCCATAGGCAAATTGCTTGTTTTTTTTTTCTTTCAGTTTTTTGTTTCTTGGGTTTTGGAATTTGGAAGCAAACAGGTAAAGTCATCATGGGGTGCCATGAGATGATATCTGCATTTCAGGCACAAAGCAAAGTTTTGTACAAACAAAACAGTCACCATGTAAGTAAGTAAGTACTTGTGTATTTCAGATAGCTAAGCATAAAATCATGTTATGACGTTTAGGGTTGTTGCTTAGGAAGGGGACCCAAATTGTGCACCCTATTTAACCACCCCATGCTGTCATTCAAGCTGTTGTCTGGTAGTTCTTTGCACCAGTAGACAATGAATGTGCATCATTTAGGCAATTGTCTCCATGGATTGCAATTTAGGTGGGTCCTGGTAACTAGAAATTTTTGTGCCACCAGAGCCATCCTACCCTTCAGCCTCTTCTTCTGTTCAGAACCTTATTTTTCTGCAAAGAAGAAATATACTTAACACAACTAAAACAAGGTGTGTGTTATACACAATGGCCTTGCCATTAATTTAATATCAACAATTGATATTGTATGATAAATTGGTCATCACTAGGGGGGAATTTTTTTTAAAAAACTATTTTAATGTACATCATCATGTTGTTGTAAAAGAAAAGAATTTCATGATTATTTTGTTAATCTTTTAACATCACATTAGATATGAGGAACCCAAAAGGGATCTCAAATCAAATGATGACATGTCCTAGGAACCTATTTAAACATTTTTATAAAAAAATACCAAACTAAAACAAATGAAAAAAATTTCACAACATGATTTTCAATTTTTTAAAAATCTAATGATTTTTTTCTCAAAAATTAAAAGTGATCAAATGTTCCCTTTACATATTATTTTTCACATTTGTGCAAAAATTCAAACCAAAACAAGAAGAAATGTGCATTTGAATGTTTTCAATCACATTGTCACATTTTGAAAGAATTACCTGAATTTTGTGTACTATGGGTGCCCCAACCATTTTTGGAGAAAGTAGTTTCATATTTAGTTTTGTGAGTTATAGATTGGTGATAAAGTTGCTTGGGGTTTGGTGCACATTTGAGAAGGTGGAGGAGAAACCAAAATGTCAAAAGATGAATGTGAATATTTTTCCAACTAAATTAGGATGAATGATCCCAACTAGAAATTCTAAGGGGTAAAATCCTTTGAAGCTACTATCCCTGCCTTATAACACAAGGCCCACAAACTTTCAGGCCAACCTTTTTTTCAATCAATGAATCAGTAATTAGAAATTTTAAAATGAAGTATTTTTGAGGTTTTCAATTGCCAAAAGTGAGAATAATAATAATAATAATAATAATAATAGCCAAATTTCAATATTTGGTTTTCAATGTAGCCAAAAAAAATAGAAAGACGATTAAAGTTTTGTATTTTGTATATGGTTCATAATTGGATTTTGCTAAATATTTGAAGGGATAATAGCCATTTTTTCTACATCTTCCTATGGATGATGACCACTTTGGCTTTAAAAGAAAAAATCCTTAAGAAAAACATTGCCTCGAGCCCACTTGGATCCCCATCACAAAATAGGGGTAAATAGTCACACGAACAAATGATGTAGCTAAAAGTGATGGATTTTGCATAAAAGCACATCCCTTTACTCTTTGTCACAAGAGGATGGTTTATCCATGAGCCTAGAGCCCAAGCTTGGAGCATTGACTTGGAAATGGATGAAATTTTTAACATCGATGAATGACATTCATTGATTTGGATGAAATGAATGGATGTGATGGAACATACTTGGATGAAATTCATTATTTTTAAATCGAAGGGCAATTCTAATATTCAAATATCTAAATCTACTTCCATATGGGGTTAAAAATAAGGTGGATTTATCCAAAAAATGTATATGAGATAATGAGCGAGGTGGATTTGAAAGAGGCAAAATATGGTCCATTTGTTCATGTCTCCCATATCCAAGATTCAAATGGTAAGTTTTACAAAATGAAGTAAATCCATTAGTTTGCACAAAGAATGAATATGAAAGGACAACTTGGAGTTTTCTAATGTGGAAAAAATGTATGGATTTATTTTTATTTTATTTGAAAATGTAGGCAATGAAAATTGATTCAACCCACACCTTGTTGAAATTCAATTGTCATAGATGTGCATTTAAAAGCACATGGTGTTGGGCCTTAATTAGCCTAACTTAATTTTGGTTAAACCTAGATAGGCCAACTAATGAAGTTTTGGGGTTTAACCTGAGGTTCATGGGATAGAATAATAGAATGACCTTATCCAGAATGAATTGCCAAGGGATGGGTGGCATGGTTAGGATAAGGTGGGGGTGGTAAGATCATTGGACTAAATTAAGACAAGGTTATCATCTCTTGGCATGGGCCAAATAAGCATGTCATATAAGGGGGTACGGATATGATGGCATAGGCTTTTAAGACAACATTAAAAAGGTTTAAGTCATGCAATAGCCTTTTTTCTTCATGCAGTTTGTTGATTGCCTTCATTTTTTTTAATGATGAATGGTGTGTGAAGAAATGGGAGGGAACTGAGGAGTGATGATGAATAATGTGAAAGTTGGGTTAATGGAAGGACTTGACATATCATGAGGAGGCAAATTCACATGAGGAGGCTACAACATCATGAAGGAACAAGCTTCTCAATAGACAATCAAGTCAATAATTATTTTGGAAAATGGAGGTAAGATTATCAAATGATGGTGTTGACAAATGTTCAAGCGGGGAATTTCATGAACATGGTGACTAGAAGAGAATGGTGGAAAGTCAAGAAAAGGAACCTAGACTTGTTGTTGAAGTTAATAAATAGGAGTAAAAAAGAAGAGAAAGTTGGACAATGTTGTTGTGAGGCCTAGGAACAAAAAGTAAATGTTTGCCCTCTCATGAAAATAAAAGAACCAAGGAGTTGAGGGGAAGGTTGTCCCATCAAAGATAGAGTGTGAAAGACTATTTGGGGTGTGGCATAATGCTTTGGAGGTGTAGGTAGTTGGAAGATAGGCTTGTAGTGATCAAGGAAGATAATATAGATACCATGTTAAAAGTTAACTAAACAAAGAAGTGAGGAGACTTGAAATTGAAATAAACACCTTGTAACCTCTTCTTGAAGATGTGAAATCTGGTTGTGTAAAGACCTATTGGAATCCTTGAATGTTGATGCTTGCATGAGTGTGCCCCGGTTTGGGGTTGTTGTTGGTCAAGTGCAAAAAGAAAGGAATGGTAGAAAAAGGTGTGATTGATGCAACAGACATGGGAAAACGATATAACCAATAAAACACTTAGAAGAAAGTTATTAAAAGGAGAGGTAGGATTGCTATCTGTAGTAGATAGGGGAAAAGAATATAACCAAGAAAATAAGGGAAAAAATTGTTAAAAGGTGAAGTAAGATTGTTGATTGTAATGAACATGGGAAAATGATATAACCAATAAAACAAGGAAGAAAGTTGTTAAAAAGAAATGTAGGATTGTTGTCTATAGTAGACATGGGAAAAGGATATAACCAAGAAAAAAAGGAAGAAAGTTGTTAGAAGAAAAGATTATATTTGGTTTTGACTACATTAAAACTATTACTTTATGGAATGATTTTTGGAAAGAATTGACTTGGAATTAATTGGGGACTTATTAGGGTAAAGAACATGGAGTAGGGAAGTGGAATTTGGGTAATAAGTTGTGACTCCCCCCTTTTGATGATCTCCAAGGGGGTAAAGGGGAGTGACTCATGTCAAGGTGTTAATGATGTGCTAATTTTGTGCTTAACACATGGCACATTTAGATGTGATAGATGTGCATCTAAATGTGTATAATTAATTTTTATAGATGTACATTTAAAACACATTTTCAACCTTCACAAATTGGAAAGGACATTGACATCAAAGCACAATTTGTATGAACATATTCAAAGAAAAAAAACACATTTGAATGCCGGTCCAAAGTAAATTAATAGGTCAAATTCCCCAATCATAAATAAAACATTGCACATATGTCCATAGTGTCATGTGGATGCATATGGAAAAATGGAACATTACTCCTCTACATCATCAAAAGACTCTTCATCATCCACACTTTTTTCTACGTCTAAAAACACCTTAGTTCCTCAAAACTTACCCATGCAAAATCTAGAATTTTTATCTTTAGATGCCAAAAACTCTTTGTAATCTTCACTAACCCCTTCTATAATAGAGTGGAGGGCTTCTTGCTCCACTTGTTCAAATAAAAAGAAGAGGAAGGTGGACTAGGGGGTAAGTTATCTAAGATGGATTGCACAATCCCATGGTTTAATCACCACGAACAATTGAAATCAAGATGTTAACAACAAAAGACTATTGTTGACATACATTGGACATTAATGAAATGAAAATCTTTACACATGATTTTTTTTGCAAATATGGGACATATTCAATAAGAAGGCATGTTGAAGTTCAAACTAATCTTGCATGCCACTTTAGGAGTAAGTGGCTCCAATGAATGTGAAGGAGGTAGGTTTATGGATTGATTAACCATATAGTGCACCAGAGTGCCAACATTTTGTTCCATTGCAGACAAATGTGTAGCATCTAACTTGGTTTGTCCCCCATTAAACTAAACATACGTCAACCATATTTAAGTGCAGCAATGAAAGTTGACCCTATATCATAGTTCAAGGTGCATGATTTTTAATTTTTGTTAAAACAAAAGTTATGAATGTACTACATTATTGAAACACTTGAATCACTACACCAATATGCATTTTCATTGTGTTACATTATATTTTGAATGAAATTGGACAAATTTACCATGGTGAAAATGGCCAACCCTTAAATGAATAAAGACCAATTGGTATGGACAAATGAATTCAATAGTAGTTAATTGAATTCACCAATAATTAATCAAATTCATTAATAGTTAAATAATTAATAATTAATTCATTAATAATCAATGGTAAACCTAAATTAAACACCTAAGAACCTTTATTAGGTTACATAGCCTAAGTTAACAACTTAACCCATCTAAACATTTAGCCCACCAGCCTACAGTGTAAGTCTGAAAATTTGAACCTTTCACCTCTTCTCATCACCATGTTTAAAGAACAAGTTTTAAACCATTGAATCATTATTTAAATGAATGATATTTTTTTGTCATCACATTCTTATGCATCTTTTATTTACCCTAGGATATTATTGACATTTAAAAATTATTCTGTCATAGGTTATTTTAAGTCATTTTATCATAGGTTATTATTGATTATTTTATTGTAAATTATTATTGGCTATTGTTGGTTATTATAAGCTATTTATGATAAACTGTTTTGGGCTATTCTATTGTAAAGTATTAATGTGTATTTTATCATAAGTTATTATTGATTATTTTAGGTTATTTTACTATAGGTTATTTTTAAAATTATACGGTAGGTTATTATAAAAAAAATTAGTTATTTTATTGTGGACTATTATTGTTATTCTAGGCTATTATTGGTTATTTTATCATAAAATATTGTTGGTTATTAAAATTATTCATTATAGGCTAATTTTGGTTATTCTTTCATAGGTTATTGTACATTATCATATCATTGGTGACACACCCCCACAATCCTTGAAAGACTCAAATGTGAATCCAAAAGTGGAAACATCAAAATAAGGAGTTGGGGTACGCTTCTTAGTTTGTAACACTTTGGGGTTAAAAAGGCGTGTTGGAGTTTTGGGATGGGGATTACAAGGTGTGACAAGCGGGTCAATTATTCACACGAACCTACACAAACCAAACAACAAGTTCGTTAGTGTGTGGTTAAAACACATTTGGTGCACGGATGAGCCATGGGCATACACGGACACACAAAACTCACCACGGCCCGAACTTAGGGGAAGCCACCACCTTCCCCCTTATAATATTCTTTGTGCTTCGCTACGGGGCCTACACCCAAATGTCATTTTTGTCTCGGAAAGTGAGTATCTCGCAACTTTGGAGGCCTATAAATTTTTGTACAGACCTCCAATTAAGGTGAGGTCTAAAGCAAAGTTGTAGCCTTTGTCGAGAGCTTTCCAAAAATATGTGACAAGCCACCTACACGCAAGTAAATGAGGGCGATTCCTGACTTTTACTGGTCGAAAATCAAATTGGTAATTTGACTTCCGACCCTTCTTTCGACCATAATTTATGTTTTAAGTACTCAAATGGGACGTGAGAGCCCATTTTAGACATTTAAGTTTTAAGAGCTTTCTAATGGTATAAGGAACTCTTCAATCTAATGAATTTTGACCCTTGTAATTGTTCTTTGAAAATTCGGGGGTTCATTGGGACTCCAACTCCCAAAGTGAGAGCTTACTTGGGAGTGTGGGGGTTCATCCCTCACACCCTCCTACACTATCGGGAACATAAAATGTGACTCCCTATGTTTCATTCTCGGCACACACCTTTGCAAGCCTTTGCTTTGGATGCAAGCCCAATGCGAGGGTCGCGACAATTGGCTATTGTTAGTTATTCGAAACTATTTACCATATGTTATTTTTGGCTATTGTATTATAAAATATTATTGGCTATTTTAAATTATTTTCCATAGATTATCTTTTATTATTTTATCATAAGCTATTATTGGTTATTTTAAGTTATTTACATAAGATATTATTAGATATTTTATCATATGTTATTATTGGTTATTCTATTGTAAGTTATTAAATATTATTATTTTATCATAGGTTATTCTTGATTATTTCAGGCTATTTAAAAATATTTTATTGTAGGTTATTTTTTTATTATTCTTGGTTATTTCAAATTATTTTACTTTAGGTTATTATTAGCCATTTTATCATAGGTTGTTTTTGGTTATTTTAAGTTATTATACCATAAATTATTCTTGGATATTTTAAGTTATTTTACCATAAATTTTTTTAAACTATTATTGGTTATTTTATCGTAATTTTTTTAAAAAAAAATTAGGTTATTTTTATTGAAGTTATTATTGGTTATTTTAAATTACTTTACTTTATGTTATTCCACTTAAAATTATTATATGCAAATTTTTATACGTTTTTTTGTATTTCGAATTATTTCAAGTTATTATACCTTAAGCTAAAATAACCCGTAATAACATTGTGTAGAGTGATTTTGAATAGTTTAAAATATAATTAATTTGAAATAACATATAATAGTTTAAAGTAAAATAACCTAAGGTAGCTTAAAATAACATAGGGTATAACCTATAATAATTTTGGGTATTTAAAATCACAACATAATAATATACCTATTTTATCATAATAAATTATAATAGTGAATTATATCAATTATTAATGAAACATGATGTTTACATAATGACCTTATAGTGAAATAATTATAACCAAGGTGAAATCATTAAAGTATAGTGAACCTATTTCATTTTTAAGGTCACATAGTGATTTAGGCCAATGAACTACACCCCACTTTTGTATTAGTGAATTGATTTGAAAATTTGAAAAAAAACCTTTACCAACTATGAAATCCAATATCCTTGAACTAAGAGGCAAACATGTTTTTAGTAACACTTGCATGAATGTAGGACTATGATCTTGTGCACCCTCCAAGCTTCATATGTAGCCTTCATGGGCAAATGAACATTTGGAATGTGATTGTAAGTTGCATCCAACTCAATGGGATCTATAAGTGGGTTGACTAGTTGCCAAACTCATGAAATTTGAAGGATCCCCTAAGCTTGGTGAAGACATTTGCATGAAAGAACAAAATCTGCCATAAATAAACCACATCAATATACTTGAAATTCCTTTTAACATTCCTATGATTGATTAACACACAATGAAGTAAATGAATGGAATCTGTTTAAATATGTTATAATACCTTTCACAAGGTCTTTATTCCAAAGAAATATGGAAATGCCTTCATTCAGTGGTGTAAAAAGCAAAATGAGATAATGCAACCTTGCAAAGCTACCAAACATCCATGTGTCAACAATTGGAAACACATTCATGTGATTCATGTGCATATTGACAAGTTGTGTAAAGAAAAAGAAGCAAGTAGATGGGAATATGTACTTGCGATCGAAATGTTTTCCTATTCAACCAAAGATCCAATGTCGGGTTGTTTATTGGCCTAGGTGGAAAGAAGTTTTGGTTTTGAATTACTTGGTTCCCATTTTAAAATTTTAACCAAATTCCAATTTTCTTGTGGATCCACTTTAACTGTGGCCACATTCACCAATTTTTTTTGGGTCATCTCCTCATAACCAACTTTTGCACATGACCAATGAACCTTGAGTTGGGTAATGAAATTTGCCCCCAAAGAAATATCAGCAACAAGGAGAAATTTCACCAATTTACTCTTGTGTTGTTCTCTAGCTTTGAGCTTGGCTTGCATCATTGCCTCTTGAAAACCCCCTTAAGTCCTACGACCATTAATCTTTTGTTTATAAGCTTCTCCTGCCATGCGTTGTGCATCAAGAATTTCATGTTGCAAACCAAAAAAATGCCCCACAAACAACATATATCCATCAATGGCATGGAAACAAATACTTTAAAAGATTACATTATGTAAAAATTACAAGAAATTTCACAACATAGTGATAAATTCATGGAATATTGTATAGAAGGAAGAAAAAATACCTTGAACAAGATTTCTATCATGGCATGGATAGTCAAATGATCCGATGTCTTCCTAGTGTTTTTAATGCATTCATTATATTGTTCCTTCTTCAATATATTTTTCCATTTAACTAAAATTGTAAGACCCACCATATTCACCTTGCATATGAAATGTAAACCTTAACGTCACATGTGGCCTTTCCATTGCCCTATGTGCCCATAAAAGAAAAGCATGAAAATTTGAAGGATTATTTTGGTGTCACAAAAAAATATTAAAGGAATAAACAATTGTATGCACACATTGACTCCATCCATTATGGATCGAAGAGCGCCACGATTGTCCATGTTTGCATCAAACACCCAACTTGTGACTCAGACATGTATGCCTTGATTTGTTTTTGCATGTACCTCATTGATTTATCAATAACAAGCTCAAAGTCAATGATTTCCATCCCAAACATGGAACATCTTTCCCACAAGGTGATGTAAAGAAGGTTTGGATTGTAAATATGCTTCAAATTCTTTGTTCATTGCCTTCCAATGATCATCCCAATTGTTTGTCCTCTCTTGGTTGACATCAACATTGCATCCATCAATCCATTCAAGATAAACATAAAATATTGTAGCTCCAAGGTGATAGCATGAGTAGAAGTCCCCCCTAAGCTTTAGGATGTCATTCATAAGTGCATGCGTTACAACCTGCATGGAAATAATGTGGCACAAATGAATTTCCATGATGCCATCTTCAATGAGGAGGGACTTGAAAACAACATTCACATCTTGTTTCTTTTCAAGAATTAGGGCTTGCTTAACATCAAATGAAGGTGGATTTGCTTGAAAGTCCTTTGGTTTTTCATAATCATCAATAATCCAATTGTCGACATCAATTTCATCAACCAAATCTATTGTCAATTCGGTCAAATCATGCAAGGTGGTAGCATCATCCTACAAAAATAATCAACAAATCTTTTATATGGATAATAAAAAAGTTGACAACAATAAAACATAAAAATAGGAGCATATGATTATGTAATCATTAAACAAGTTTAAAAATTCAAAAAGGTTGTAATGAGTTGCATAAGTGAGAGAAACCATAAAAGAAAAGAAACTTAGAAATGTTGTTATGTCCACACATATCAAGAAACATGAGTTAGCCCAAGGAAGCTTTGATCAATGGAAAAAATACCAAAATAACAAAGATGCAAACTTGAAAAGTCACATGCGTAAACACATATGACATATAGATGGAATAAGAAGAAAATGACTAAGAAATTAGCAACTTGGAAAAGCAAAAAAACCAGATTCTTGGAGGTTACAAAACTCCATTTAGCCATGTGCACTGATGCGTATGGAAAAACTTAGAAATGACATAGTTCAAAAATTGAAATTCTTTTTGGAAAACCAAAGCTTAGAAAGGTCAAAACCCATAAGTATTGGTGCATATAGAAAACCTTTGTTGGAAGCATACAAACATGAACAATATTCCAAAAAAGAAACTTGAAATTTTGAAAACCATTGAAGTTTACAACTTACTCAAAAGCCATATGTGCCACATGTCATGCTCTTCTTGCATGATCTTTGTGTGTAGTTTCCTTGTTGGCACATAGATTCAAAATTGTTTCCATCTGAGCAACCCTTCCTTCAAGGTGATACCTTTCACATTCTTTTATTCATGTAATTTTTTAAAATGGTGTTGAATGGATGGGTCTTGCACATAGGCTTCCCGTATCTTCTTTTCTAATCAACTTTCCCCTTAGATGATGGCCCTTAATGTTTGAGTTTTGGTCAAGGGTTTTTCCACTTGAAATTCCTCCTTCCTACTTAATGCATTGAAAATCACATTGTTTTGTCCTAGTTTGTGGATCAACTCCACATCCAATAATGTCAAAGTATTATGCCATTTCAGCTATTTTGTTGAACCCTATGGTTGGGTTTTGAAATATGTTAAAGAAATGTTGTCGATAAAGACCTTAATCTTATGCGTCCCCAAGTAGTGTTATCACATTTTCAAGCAACACATGATGGCATACAACTCCTTCTCATGAATTGGCCATCGTACTTGTGGCTAGCACAACTTCTTGTTTTAAAAAAAATTGGGTGTCCATCTTGCATGAACACCCCATTGATAATGAAGTCATTTGCATTTGTGTGCACTTCAAATGGTAGTGTTTCAACCCTAACCTTGGGCTTACAACCAAGGCAAAGGCTTACGAAGGTGCATGCCAAAAATGAAGCCCGAGAGTCACATTTCATGCTCCCAAGAGTGTAGGAAAGTGTGAGGGAATGAACCCCCCCACACTCCCAAGTGAACTCTCATTTTGGGAGTTGGAGTCCCGATGGATTCCTAATTTTTTAGAGGGCAATTACCAATTTGACTTTCGACCACTAAAAGTCAGGAATCGCTTTGATTTTTTTATGTGTAGGTGGCATGCCATATACCATTGGAAAGTTCTTGATGAGGGTTATAACTTTGCTTCAAACCTCACTTCAATCAGAGGTTTGTACACAATTTTATGGGCCTCCAAAGTTGCAAAAGTCCCAATTTAGGGAATTTTGGGACTCTAACTTGGGAGTCCCGAGACAAAATGACATTTGGGTGCTAGCCCCGTCACCAAGCACATAGAATATTACAAGGGGGAAGGTGATGGATTCCCCCAAGTTTGGGCCATGGTGAGTTTTGTGAGTTTGTGTTTGCCCATGGTTCGTCCGTGCACCAAAAATACTTTAGATATGAATTAACCAACTTGTTGTTTGGTTTGTGTAGGTCCATGTGAATAATTGATTTGCTTGTCACTCTTCCTAGTCCCCATTTCAGAGCTCCAACACACCCATTTACCCTCGAAGTGCTATGCGACAAAAAAATGTCCTAATTCCTTATCCTTTCATTGTTTTCACTTTTGGACTTGCAATTAAGTTTATCCAGGAGTTTGAAGGTGTGTCAACTTTTGTGAAATTTGGGAACTTCAACACAGGGGTGAAAAAATCTTTTCTTTCAAGTCCTCAAATGTTCTTTATTTTCTCTTCCTTCCATTTGAAGGACAAATATTTTTAAAGAGATCCAAAAACAGTTTTGCTAATTGCAAAAAGATTTTTATGAACTTTTGGTAGAAATTAGCCAAGTTTAAGAAAGATTGTATACCTTGGATTGTGATTAGTCTTTTCCAATCTTTTATAGTTTGCAACTTCTTAAGGTTAAGCCTCATTCATTCTCACGATAAGATATGCCCTAAGAAGTCCATTTTTTTCTAGGCAAACTCACTTTTCACCTTATTGGCAAAAAGTTGATTTTCAAGGTGTTTACTCAAAACATATTCCAAATGTTTTGCATGTTTTTCCGTCATCTTGGAATACACTAAGATATCATCAATATAAATGATCACAAATCCATCCAACTTTTCATGGAAAATCGAATTCATGAAAGGTTGTGAACATTGATGGAGTGTTACACAACCCAAATGGCATCACCAAGAACTCATATGAGCCATACCTAATTTTCATTGCCGTTTTTTCCACATCCTCATCCACGATGTAGATTTGATAGTACCTCAATTTGAAATCAATTCAACTAGAGTATTTGGCCCCATTTAGTTGATCCAACAAATCATCAATGCAAGGCAAAGGACAATTATTTATTATCGTTATTTTATTCAAGGCACGATAGTCAATGCACATTCTCAACTTGTTGTCCTTTTTATCAACAAACAAGACATGTGCCCCATAGGGCGATTTGTTTCATTGGATATTCCCTTAATTGAGGAGATTGTTTAATTGTCTTTTAAATTCTTGCAATTCCTTTTAGTTTAACCTATGAAGTGCTTTGGGTGGGGGAGTTATTTTAAGCACCACTTCCATCTTATGATCAACCTCTTTGCAAGGTGGAAGGGCATCCATGAGTTCATTTGTTAAAACCTTTGAAATTTTATTGAATGAATCCAAAATGCAAGCATGGGGTTGTTTCATCCCTTGTGGTTTAGGCTCCCCTTGGGAGACTCTTAAAGACAATAAAAAAACTAAACAACTCTAACTCACTAACTAAAGCAACCAAGTTCACTCCGATAAAAACCAATGCATAATCATAATCCACATTTAAGTTCACTAACTTAAAGCCACTTTTGGTGTGGACCCTCAACTTATCTTCACTACATAAAATGTCTACTTCGTATGCATCCAAAAATGTGTTTCTTAAAATTACATCAAAATTGTTTAATTCACACAAGGTGAAATTATCAAAAAATCAAACTCTTTCACAAAACAATTCAACACCTAACACTACACTAACAAGGGTCTAGCTATGTTTTGAGCCAATTGCACCATGATGGGGTCTGCCACTAATTTGGTTTTGATCCCAATCGTTTCAGTGCTTGTAGGGTCATGAATGAAATTGTTGCTTTTAAATCCAAGAAACAACCCACAATTTTGTTATTTTTTTATAATTCAATTTTAATAAATTGGAGGCTTCACTTTTGTGAACCCCAATTTTGGTCATGAAGCCCCCTTGGAGAATTAACTTACCTTGGGTAATGCAATCATTTACCCAATGTGGCTTGGGGTTGTCTTTCACTTTGCCTTCCTAACCAATGATTATTTGCCCATCAACTTCTTTTTGTCACTTGGAAGCCTAGGCTTTCCTTAGCCCCACTCGTGTTTATTACGATGTTTGCTTCCATTACTTGGGCCAACTTGGTTCTTATGGGCGACTTTGCTTCCGATTTCACCCTAAGGGTGTGTAGGGGCTTCATCCTCCATGCATTCCACCATCTTCATCAAGCCCTAACAAATATTTGAAATGTCAATCTTTTGATCAATTATCTTCCGCACCTAGGGTTTCAACCCATGCAAAAAATCAACTTTCGAGCATTCTCATCTTTTAGGGGGGTTGCAGTCAACATTTGATTGAAGTCCTAGACATAGGTTGTCGTAACCCCGCTTTGAGGCGAGTATGAGGATGAGACTTGCACTCCCAAAAGTGGGAACTTAGAGTCCTCCGGGACTCCCGCAACTTTAGAGCTTGATTGCAAAGGTCAAAACACCTCGCCTTTATGTTGTTGAAAAGGCCTTGAAGTCTAGATGTCGAAAATGGCCTCGCATGAGCCATTCGGACATCTACATCACAAGTTATGGTCGAAAGAAGGGCCGGGAGTCAAACTGCCAGTTTGATTTCCGACCACAAAAAGTCGGGAATCGACCCGACCCTGGTGTGTGCAAATGGAGTGTGAAACACCGTTGGAAAGCTCTTGGAAAGAGCTACAAGTTTTCTTTAAACCTCGTTCCAATCCGAGGTCCGAGTCAGGAGTTGTGAGCTCCCAAAGTCCCGGGAGTCCAAACTGGGACAATTTCGGGACTCCTCCTTGGGAGTCTCGGGAATAAAGGCCATTTGGATGCGGGTGCCGTGGAGCAACACAAAGAATACTATATGGGGGAAGGTGGTGGCTTCCCTCGAGTCCGAGCCGTGGTGAGTCAAGTGAGTCCGTGTTGCCCGTGGCTTGTCCCCACACCAAGAGTGTTGTCGAAGGTGAACTAACCCACTTGTGGTTGGTTTTGATGCAGGAATGAAAAACTAAATAGTTGTCCCTCTTCCTAGTCTAATTTTGGAGCTTTCAGCACGCCCCTCTCACCCCCTTTAGTGCTGGAAGCTGGGAGCGGCACCGAGTTCCAACTACTTCCGCTCTTTAACATAGTTGGACCCTTTTTGGGTCTAACAAGGAACTTGGGGGCGTGTCATAGGTGGCCAACAAGCCCCTATTGTCCCTTTGGGTGAACTCCAAAAGTTTCATCCCATCCCAAAGCACCAGGTGGTCCAACAAAAACCTTTCATTTAGTTGTAACTATAACTCTTCCCATGTGAGGGTTTCAAGGAGGTCATGTGTCTCCTACTTTTGAGACATCCACCACTTCCACATGTGTTCCTTCAACAAAGCTTGAGCAAAGTGAATTCACTCCTTGTTAATTTTGAGGCACTATGTTTCCATGTACACTTTCACTTGGTGTAGCCATGGCCGCACCCGTTTGGTCTTGGTTTCTTTGCTTGCAAAGGAGTCTAGTGACCTTGCTTTAATGGTCACCTTGGTGGAGCCCCCATTTAGAGCACCATCAATGACACCCAATCCTTCTCGCAATTTGGCCCATTAGTTTGGCCGTTTCGTGGTTCTCTGTTGTGGTTTCCCTTTCTTGCACCACAAATGATTAGAAAGCATCCAAGAAAGCAAAAAACTCCTTGGATGTTTCGTCCACTTTTGGACTTGCCTCCTCCCAAGTTTCAAAAGACTTGTCCACTTTTGGACGTTCTAAGGCATGCTTGCTCACTTTTCCTCTCTTTGGCTTATCCAAAGGGAAAATCAAAGAATGCACATCCCCACCTGACTTAGAAGATGAGTGGAAATTGATGTGTTCAAGCGACTCCTTTCTTGGTTTTGGAACTATTTCCTTTTGTTTATTTTTTTTGGAAGCCACAAGTGTTTTTGCCGAAGAATCCACACTCCCTTTTCTTCACTTCCTTTGAGCGATGAGGGAAGGAGTTTTTCATGGGCCTTTGTTTTGCTTGGGCTCGCCTCATCCTTCCCTTTTGTATTCTTCTTAGTCTTTTGTGGAGGGGCTTTCATTGCTTCCTCCACCAGGTCTCTAATGCTTTGAGCCTCTTCATTACAAAGTTGCTCACCAATCATGGTCTAACCCGAAGTGATCAAGTCTTCCACAACTACATCATTTTCCTTTTCCTTCTTGGTCTTGTATTTCTTATTAGCCTCAAGTTCCACCACAACCATTGTTATGGGTACACAAGCTCATCCAAGGCCATTTGCCTTGGAATCATTTCTGCCTTCCTTGGATGCTTTAGAAGATTTTCCAATCAAACCTAGGAGCCTACTCTGACACCAAATCTTGCACCCGAATATGCCTTGGCGCCATTGCACTGCCGCCTCCGTTTCATTCACTTGCCTCCCTAAACACCTATGCTACCTACACATGGGAAAATCACGCACATGGTGAAGCTATGGCATTTATACTTGTCTTGCAACCTTGGCTATTCCAAACCTCTAGACGGGTGGGACTAAAACTTGCTACAAACTTCCCAAATGGTCCAAAGTCTTGTCCCCTAGGATTACCATTTCTTGTCTTCCAACCTAATCATAGATTTGTCTAGTTCAAAGACTTAGCGCACTGAGGACAATACCTCAAGCCCCCTTCCTCAAACCTTCACTTGCTGGCACCTATGTGGCTCGTGAGCCTCTCGAACTGAGAGTTGAACCCAGCCCAACATTTAGATTCACAACCCAAACCACTGCGGGGGCTGCCGCATGGTGGTCTGGACTTGGCATAGGCAAATCCCCACACTTGAGGTTCCACCTAGAAGGGCATGTCACAAGGGCTCTCTATGCAAGCTTTGTTGCCTGAACTTGTTCCATCTGTCCAGTGTGTGCACCCACAGCAGCTGCAAGCCTTTCAAAATCCAAAGGACTTCTCACAATTTAGAACTACTTTGTCTGTGATTACAACCTAATCCCATATATCAAGGAAATTTTAATTTTCTAAAAACTGTCTCACTATAGTCAATTATTTCACCTCTGTCTAAGGCCAGCCTGCTGTTGCTGGTACTGGGATGTTCTCTGGACGACTCTCCATCTAAAGGTTTTTGCAAAATGTTAGATATGGTTTTAGTGATGTTAGATATGGGAACTGAATTTCATGAGAATCTTTTGGCAGCCAAAGACTACTTGTTTCATAACCAAGATCTGTTGCAAGAATATTTGTACTAATACTGTCTCTTCCAAAATCTTGGTCAGGATCAAGCATAAGAAAACTAGCTGCGGTCTCATCCTCTGACTGAATTAACCCCAAATCATTGTCAAAGCCACATAGGCCCGGCCAGAAAAAGGGTTGCGGAAATGAGCAGATGGTTACAGATGGAGACATTGATGATGCAGGGGGTGCAGAGTAGATAGCTGGAGGTGGATAGTGCATGTGATGTGCCCATGGTCATTGGGCAATCAAGCAAATCCAAATCATTCACCTGTTCATAAACTCAAAATGACACAACACTTCAAAATATTGCATGGAGCTTCTATCCTGATAATGTAATGAGGCCCACTAAATAAATCCTCCCTACACCGCATCTGAACTGATTTACCTATCTATCAACATACAGTAAGAATGTTGCATCCATTGCAACAATACACCAATATTGAACACTTTGTGATCATTCGGTACATACACCGATTGCCTCTTATCACTTGGGTTTCAGGATTTGCTAACAGGATGATGGTCAGTGCCTTTGGTCACCTTGCAACTTGTCTGGACTCCAACATTATTAGGTACATGCTGTTGACCATTGCAGCCAATGCAACCAGTGGGTTCTCTAGTGAAGTAGAGTTACAATCAAGAGCTTTTGAGCTGTTGGACCAAGATTCAATGATCCCCCATTTCCTCCTTTGAGGGTGTTCAGAAACTGTGTCAAGGAGTCAACTTGGTAAGGAGTAAAGAAAGGGTCACTCTTGTTGCAGAGACCGCATCATTCCACTTGGACATGTTTCATTTACCATTCACTCATTAATCTTCTTAACCAAATAATGGTGACATCTATGACAAATACTTCATCACAGTATCCCCACTGACTTCATCAGCTCCATACTGTGGATAGAGGCCAAGCAATCTTCTGAACCAAAGTACATGGACACCTGCATAGCCTGGCCAAAAACCTCAGGGCTTGTAGCCAATGACTCCGAAGATTAACAGTCTCCAATTATGCAGGGACACAATTGAGCAAGAATTACTGACCAAGAAGCTCATAGTACCACAGTTGGATGAAATTTAAGAAATTTTGTGCAAACTCCTTCAGTGCAAACAAAAAAGAGTCCTTGCAGTTCTCGATCTTAATATTGCCTAACAGCAACAACTAGGATGATGTCTCCACATGAAAGGAAAAATCAACAAAAGAACCACAACTGTGAATTGGAACCAGATCTGTATGCATTGATTTTAATCTGTGTTCTCATTGAAAAATTCTGCTGCTGCTCCTCTTTCATTAGACCTTCAGGTCCTTCCAAAGTGGGGAGATGAGTGTCTGCAAAGTCCCATGGAGTATTTCAGGAGTCCCATATGGCGTTCGGGAGTTGACTTGAAAGATCTCGTGAACCTCAAAAGCTCAGGCAAGTAATCAATGTGACTGACCTTGGACAGTGAAACCACTCATATGCTAGCTTTGTGTGGCCATAGATTGACACTGAGCACAAACAGGAGAAGAGGAATTTGTGGAAGAGCAGAGTAGGAGGGGAAGGGAGAAAGAGGAGCAAGACCATTATTGCTGAAACTGGCATTTCCCATGATACAATGGGCTGTCTTAACAAACCAT
>Ga0209208_10004762_pt1 | contig 19100 bp, 17 predicted proteins | sample S1TSphfallax_3_FD_187694 | JGI IMG/M metagenome (GOLD analysis project Ga0209208, IMG submission 187694) | Host-associated microbial communities from peat moss isolated from Minnesota, USA - S1T2_Fd - Sphagnum fallax MG (SPAdes) (version 2) | ecosystem: Host-associated > Plants > Peat moss >... | reverse complement strand
TAATATTTTTTTTTAAAGTTAAAGGCATCTTGCCCCAAGTCGAAAACATGTGCACATGAGTAAAAATAGCGAAATTGTTAATAAAAATATTTTTCACCTAGCAGTACAAATTGTTGGTAAAAATATTTTATTTTTTTATTTTTTAATGTATCGAAATCACAATGTATCAATTTTTATCATGCCATGATGTATAATGTTATATTATCACTATGAATCTTATGATACATATGTATTTTATAAGTAAGGGCGAGAAAACTTTCAAAATCATATGGACAAGAAGTTGCCACAATTTTGAGTTTATGGTTGTTATAAGGTAGCTACTACATTAAAGATTAGTTGATTCATTAAGGATTTTTCAATTGAAAAATACCATGCATGCCTAAACATAGCAAGGGTGGGTTCAATTTTTTCAAAATACATGGACAAGGGGCTATCACATTACTCTGTTAATGGTTATTGTAAGATAGTTGTTAATGTTTTTTTTTAAAAATTAATATACTACTCGCATGTTGTGTGACCAATGCATTCCATCTATGACTATTTTTTCACACATGACAAATTGATGGTTACATACAAAAATTGGCACCTAGTCTACAATTCTTGCCACTTTTCAATTATAACCAATTGTCATTTACCATGTGTTTTTTTTTAATACATTAAGGAGATACACTAAAACAAAATTAATTGAAAGTTTTCATACATGCCTAAAACATAACAAAGGTGGGAATTTTTTTTTTAATCCATGTACAAAAGGTTGCCACGTTTCTATGTCTATAGTTATTGTGAGACAATTGTTAATGTGTTAAAAATAAGCACTACATTACTCTGACATTTGTGAACATTACATTCCATATATCACCATTTGTTTATCACACATGGCAAATGGATGGCTACATATCAAAAATTGACATATAGTCTATATTTCCCACCACTTTTCAACCATAACTAACAATTTTATTTGTTAAGTGTTTTCCAATACATTAACCATTTGTTCATACATTAATGATTTTTTGATACATTGAGAATTTTTTCAATTGACAATTGTTGTGCACATGTTTAAACATAACAAGAGTGAAAAACAATAATAATAATAATATATGGACAAATGGTTTTCATGTGTTTTCAACTTTACAAGTAAAGTAAAATAGTTTTTTATTTAGTCAAAAAACAATAATATGTTAATGGCGCATGATGTGAACAATACATCCAATGTATTATCATTACTCCACATTTGAAAAATAGTGACTACATAGAAAAACTTGATACTTAGTCTATGTTTCCCATCACTTTTTGATTGAAACTAATTGTTGTTTGTCACTTGCATTTTTAAAAATTGAAATTGTTGAACAAAACATCAATATATTTTTCAAAAAAACTCATCATAATGGAATCTTGTTTCAAAAATCAATTCTTTAATTACCATTTTTTTTTAAATCTCCTTTTAGACAAATATTATGAAATTTGCCGTGCATGATCATTTCAATTTCTCACAATTAAATGTGTGAACCATTGATTAAACAATGGGTATTACCCAAAGATCCTTTGGTACATTCATGTATTGATGCATGCATGCACACTAATGCATTAATACAATGACATATTAATATATAAATGCATCAATACATTGATATATTGATCTATTATATTTGAAACACAAATATTTTATTATGATACTTTTTATTGGCACTTCAAAATGTATGATGTAAATAATTGCATATGAAAGTACCACAAGTCCATGATTTATTGAAAAGCTTTGCCAATTTGAAGGATGAATTATACAATAAAACATGCCATTACACATTATGATATTGAACTAGTTAGTTCTAGGAGTTGCACCTTAGTGTATCACCTTGATTGTTAAAATTTTCATTAATGAGTTCATGAAAAGAATTTCAATATACTAATGGATGGAAAATAAAATCCCACATGTACACAAATTACATCAAGTAGTACATTGCCAAATTTAATTAACAATATTCAAGTTCACACAAACAAAAGTTTAGTCCCCAAACAACTCAAGTGTATTAAGAAGGATCATTGCATCCATTTTGAATTGGGCACATTCACCACTACGTTACCCCATACAAATAGTCACAACTTTGTATCTTTCATTTCATGCTCCTCGATGAACTTTTGAATTTTTTGTTTTTGATAATCTAAAGGATCAAATGTGCTACTTTAACATTCATTCAAGAACTACACCCACAAATTCAATACAAGATGAGTAAGTTTGTAAAGTTGACATGTTGCATTTATGATGATACACTATGATTTGATGTGGAGCATACTACATTATTTAAATTGTACATTCATATATTACAATTTGATACATTAATATACTAAAGAAAAAAATTGAATATCATATTTTAAATTCATCAAATGTATTGCATAATGTATTTTTCGTACTTTATTGTTCAAATACTAATATACATTGCAACACTAATATTAAATATACTAACATTTTAATATTGATGACCAAAATTGAACTTTTCAACCTACATGGAAACCTTTGAAAAGTTTGGAAAAGAATTCACAAACTAAATAATTTGAAGGAAAAAAAGGTTCATAGATTTTGTATCAAATGTTGTGAATAATGAATGGTTAATTTAGAAGTTGTAAATAAATGATCAATTTTTTTTGAATGTACCACAACTATAATTTTTTTATAATATTGTTATGTTCTCATTTGATCTCATTTAATTATAAACTTAAAATATATTATTTTTTACTACATCATAAATTTTTTGAATAATTTTACTGCAAATTTAAAATAATTCTTTTTCTTACTTATTATTTCTTATTTCTTATGTAAAATGAATAAATAATATTACAACATAAATTTTCACATTAATTAAAATGATAGTTCCCAATCATAAAACTCAATTATTGTATTTACAACACTTATATTTTAATAATAATAATAAATTCATATCCTAATTGAGAAGTTATGTCCTATCACTATAAACATATAAGGCAATCCTTGATGGCACAAAACAAAACTACAAGATTTTTTATGCATGTTTGAACAATTTGGCATGCCACATTTTTTGTAACATTGATAGTTGATGAAATGGGTTCATTGTGTTGGAAACAAATTATTGATAATGAAAAAATTGTAAAACGTTTACATGCATCATTAAATTGGAAAGATTGCCCAATGGAATGTGTTGTATTATTCTACAAAATGGTCAGAAAATTCATGCAACATTTTTTATTATCATCACATTATTTACTTAGCACTATAAAAAAAAAAATGTAATATTTTATGAAATTCAACAATGCAGTTCACTCCATGCACGCATCATTCTTTTAGTTGTGAAAAATGACATTGAAAAAATCACAAATGAAATTGTTGCATTCATTCTTGCAACATTTGACGAAATGTTTTTAAAAAAAATTATATATATATATGGCCCATAAATGGAATACAAAACACACTTTACAAAGTTATAATGAAAAAACAACTTCACACATGTGGAAATAGATGGAACTTAAAATAAATCTAGGAATCAATGCAAATATTGGTTCCCATTCAATGTGTAACTAGACAACAATCTAAATTTAATGACTACATTGATTGTTAGGGATATTACCGCCCAAGATATGAAGACCACAATGTTGTGCCATACCATGCATCTTTACTTCTTTTATGGGTTGCCCACTTCAACATCCAATGCATTATTTCTTCATATTGGTCTTATTACCTTTTTAAATATACCATGAAATGTGATCCAATGCATTATTTCTTCATATTGGTCTTATTACCTTTTTAAATATACCATGAAATGTGAACCATATGGAACATTGGATTTAAGCCAAACAAATTGCAAAACATTTATGCCTATAGAATGTTTCACAAGTGCATTTTCAATTCATATCCTCCCTCATAATCAACAAACTTGTTTCTATTGCATGAACTGCACTCACATACATTTAAAAATACCAGTGGTTAAAAAAAGTACAACAATAAAATACATTGACTCAAAACCTTTCAATGTGCACAAAAATCATCACAAAATGAAAACTTTTGATATTCCATCCCATTGATGTTCACCATAATTGACCTATTGATTTTGAAATCATGATTTTTATTCAAATTTTAACAAAATTTTAATATGATAAATTACAACATCCCCCTTTAAAATGTCATGGTCAAGAATTAGGAAACTTCATTTACCAAAATAACAAATTAACTATATTTACATATTTGGATGAAAGCATGGTAAAGTGTACAATTTAATTTCCTTGGTAGTCTACATGTCAAGCTAATAAGAAGCAGGACCAAAACCCATCATAGAACTATTATACATTTAATATTTTGACTTAAATGATTAAAAAAAGATATTATTTTATTATTATGAAATAATTTTAAAACTTCACATTGTGATAGTAGGTTTCAAGTAGACTTTTCTAAATGTAAATAACTTTTGAAATTTACTTTTGATGTAATGTAACATTTGTTTCAAGTATGTGTCAAATATATTCTATCAAAGAGAAAGTACAATTTTTTTTCTTTTGAATATATAATAATCTTTATGGTATAACTTCACATAAATCTATTTCATTAAATTTTATAATGAAAAAATATTTTTGAACACCATATTGACCAGTCAAATTCAAAAGTACTTATTCCCCACTTTTATTATTCCAAAGTTTCCCAAATTTTGTATTCAATTAAATATAAACTCAATGGAAAGCACCATGGTTCCAAAATGAAATTTAAATAAAATTTGAATATACTTTCTTGTGTTTTTGTCAAAAATTATCTCATTTTTTATTCCATTCTAAATCAAGGACATTTAACTATATATTTTATCATGCTTTCACCCATTTCCATCCCACACACAACAAAAGGAATTTTTACAACATATTATTACAAAATGTGTTTTTTTTAAATGAACATGAATTGTTGTAGACATCAAACTTTGAGACAAATTACTTACAAGAATGTTTCAATATTTACCATCATTAGACAACTTACAAACATACCTAATGAAATATGCACATAAAAACTTTTTGGACAATGAAAAACAAACACAATTACTTGAAAAAAAAATTTAGAAAATCATCCATACTTTGACCCAAAATATACTTAACCTAAATTTACAATTGATTTTGTTTTTCATAACAAACAACCAAATGAAATGCAACCTGTTTCCAAACCTTCACAACAAATATTTGACACACATTTCCATCATCCAATTAAATGATGAACAAAAAAAATGTTGCATTCCATTGTTGAATACTGACAAGGTTTGCATATCATCACAAGCACGCCTAATAGCAACAAAATTTTATTTATAAAATACATAACACAACATTTTCAATTTCATGCCAACAATGTATTATTATCAACAATGACATGTGAACTACAACACGTCATTTTAACTCCACTACCACTATAGTACACATTGTATTTCCAAATTCCAACACAAGGATATTTGTCCATCCTTTTTAAAACTAATAATGTTATAGAACATTTTAAAAATGCACATGCTATAAACATTGATGAAAAATGAATGACGACCAATGACATGTTGTGTGAAGTTGAATAACAATTTAAACAATAAGTGCATCTTGAAAACATATCTCCATTTGAAACAAAGCCTTGTACTCTTGTTGGAGACCTTGGCCAACTACCACCAATTTGTAAACATAATATTTGAAACAATAAAAAATTATGCAAAAGTTGCCACATTAAATCTACCCCATATTGGAAAGTAACTAAACAACATTTTTTATCCATTGCCATGTGTCATGCTACAGATCTTGAATATTTACAATTTTTCACCATCATACAAGAAAGAAAATTAACAACTAAAGAAACTCAAACAATTTTACCACAATTTTTTTATAAATTAAAAAAATATAGATTTTGAGATGGATTCAAATAAAACAATTATTTGTACACATAAAAATAACATTATGTTACACAAACAATTTTCAATCACAAAAATATACCAAGTAAAAATAAACACAAATGCTACAAATATTAAACACATTGAACCATGGTTAAATGACAATTCTTTTATTCACATAAACGCATTGTTATAAGTGCATTAGTCATGTTCACAAAAAAATGTTAAAATACCAAGAAGAGTGGTGAATGATGTAATTGCAACTATCATAGTTATCATTTTTTACCCTCAAAACAATGTTATAGCTAAACATATAAGTTCAACTAACAAATAACTCCACAATGATTCTGAAAAAATGTTCCTAACTTCCAACACAAATATACATATGATAAATATTATTTTAAAACATCATTTCCAATAATACTAGCATATGCTATGACTAACCACAAATCACAAGGTGCAACAATTTTTACAGAAGTTATCATAGACATGAAAAAAACTTTCACACTTCACATCACATATGTCATGTTTTTTAAAGTCATAATCAAATCAACTTAAAGATAAATTTGGAAATCTTCCTCCAAATGATTTTATTCCTCAAAATATCCTAAAAGACTAAAACTACAACAATATTATTCCAAAATTCAAATTTGAAATATGTTCCTCACACCTAAATGTATATGTTTCTAACTAAAATATAAACATCATATTTCAAATTACATTACTGTCGCACATATCTAGGGTTTTCTCTCTCAAACTTGTCAAGTAGGTGCATTGGTTAGGATCCAAAGCATCAATTAGCAATAAATACCGACTATCGTGGTGGACAAGTAGATTTTTTAGACTCTTGCATAGTTCTGGCAACTTGCAAGAACACACTATCTAAATCTAACACATTTTAAAACTTTTGTTTTCAAGACATGATGATTTTTTTTAAAAATCCCAAAGAACCCTTTCTTGGATTTGCCAGCTTTATTTTATTGCTAGGTTGCAAAAATTCACCACAAAAAAAACATTGCACATTTAAAAGGCATGTCACTAAAATATTGTTCCATTACAATCATTTCATACTTAAAATGCCCATATTAAAGTTGGGATGTATAAATTATTTTCACACATATTTCATGTGGTCACATGCCTATTGGGTGACTATGGTGCTATCCAACTATCCTTTGGAAAATTGTACATTACAACTCACTTCCTTACTCCAAATGCCCAAATTCCTAACACTCCATCCTCCATTCTCATAAACTTATTCAAATCTATTAATTTTTTACTCTTCATTAACATTGGGTTTTTTTGGTTGGAGGTACAACAAAACACTTCTATGACAATTACACAATGAGAGAAAGTCAAATGATCTGAGATGGTTTCACTTTTGTGAATATTTTGTTATTATGTTTTATTATATTAAGCCAATGGCACATTTTTTGTATGCGATGCCCATCTTTTACTTTTCTTTAGGTTTTTTACAACCTTCAAAATTAGTGAAAGGCTAATCTCAACCTGGATCACATTTTCACCAACACAATTTTAAAAACATCAAGCATATGTGCTTCAAATAAAAACTTGTCTTCCATTCATATCATTGCAAACTTAAAAGCTCAAAAATGATATTTATTATTTGCTCTTCTTTGCATTATGGAGAAAATTGCTCCAGGGACACTCCATCTCATTCAAGGATGCAAGACACGAGCACATAAGACACAAGCACATTGTGACAAACTGACAACTGCTTGTAAGGATGCAAGACACATGCACATAAAGACACAAGCACATTGTGACAAACTGACAACTTGTTTGTTCTATATTTTGAACTCAAGGATATTGTCACACACATTGAGATAACTAGACCCTTTCTCAGGTCATAGGTGAAGAGCTTCCATAGTGAAGAACTATTTTCCTAAGCCTCAGATCTTTGGTACATAAACTTCACAGAATAAATCACTGCTGCTGCAAGCAAAATTTTGCTTCATCAAATTCTTCTTCCTGTAATGCTCACCGGGTTTTTTCTACAAATCACAAAATGTCAATTCTCATCTTTTTCCCTTCTCTCTTTTCTGCTCTCACCTTTCTATTTCAAGAAAGGTTTTTAAGTCGGGTGCATTGATGATCTCACTGAAAATCTTAAATGCATTTGCTTCCACTGCAATCTTTGACTTGGCTGTTTTATAGTACAATCAACTTGGCAATAGCCATGCATTGAAATCATGATTCTCAACTCCTTCAAGCTTGGACTCTTCTTATCTTTTTGCTTACTATTCCAACCTCTGTTCTCTTTGATTGTCATTCATTGAAAAGCAAGCAATTGGGATTTGATTGTAGTGATTCAAAACACAAGCTCTGGTGGAGAAAAGCCACGTGGTCAGAATTTTGATCCCTGCTTCCAAGCGGGGGGAGTCTTTGATGAGACTTTTGCTGACAGTATGGCATGTTACTGAGCCAACTGTGAATAAACAGTAGAAGTTTCTTGTAGAACAATTGGCACAGCTAACCATTCTGAAGATAACATTTTTACCATATCCAGAATCGCTGATAGGGAACTTCCAAAATTCAGAGGGATGTTCCAAGAGAAAAAACATGTAAGGAAAAGCTTTGAAAATCCTTAGATTGTGAGGTCTGGTAGATGACAGGCAATACAACTTTGCAAGAGATGGAAAGTGTGCACAAGTAGTGATACTCCAACAGCAACATTCCATTCCAAGCACAGCAATTTAGTTTCATCATACAATTTGAAGTTTACATGAAAAAAGAACTCCTGTCTTGATCTTGTCAACAGATGAGGCTTACTTTCCAAATGCCTGCATATGAAATAAACCAAGAATTAGCAAAACAACTGAGAGGGAAAATAAATTTAGCCGATAGCATACATACAAAACTGAAAGCATATGTTGTTACATCAACAGAAGAGAGAAGAAAGTTGACTCACTGCAAAGATGGTGTTGTGCCCTGGGTCAGCAAGGTGAGCCAGCAAATTGTCAATAGGACCAGTGCCTGTATACAAAGCCTGGAATGCAGCACCCAACACTGCCAGCATTGCTAACCTTCCATTCTTGATCTCCCTGGTCCTCAGATCCTTGACCTTCTCAGGTGATGCTGAGCCCCAGCCTAGAGGATCAAACCATAAGCCCCCTGGGTAACCAACATCTGTACCAGTGAGCTTGTTGTTGGGGAATATCGGGTCAGTGTTGACAGAGCCAGGCTTCAGGATGTCAGCCCATCTCCTTCCTTCAGCCCATGCAAAAAGAATAATCTCCACCACAAAGAGTGTTGTAGAATCAGTGAAGTATTCAGCCTCTCCTGCAGTGAACCATGATGGAGTGTTGAGAATTCCTGCCTTTGTAAGGGCCTCCGGAATGAAGATACCAGCTGCTCCAAGCATAGCCCACCGGGAGTGCACAATCTCAGATTGCACAAACCATTTAAGCAACTCAGGCTCAGATCCTGCAATTAATGAGGAACATGAGCATGAGTACTAGATGGACATCAATCCAGAGCATAAAGTTCAGCTGATTCAAGCCCAAAATTACGTGCATTCTGTAAGAACCACAAAAAGACAAAAATACAGAACAAACTTAGAGCTGTTTGAAGATTTTGTGAGTGCCTCCTATGGTACATGACCTCTCATTGTGATTTGATACAGTAGTTCTATCTGTTTGCTTAGATTCTTTTCCTGTTAAGACATGAAAAATTAAGCAGAATCTAGTCCAGCATGTGTCAAACTGAAATTAGGGATGCTTACCAAGGCCAAGAGGATCAAAACCAAAGTCTCCAGGTAAACTGCAATATCAAGCCCCAGAAAGAACTTAGGATCCATCAAGCCAAGATGACTCCAAGTGAAAAGGTGACAGACTCATGTAGAAAGGGGCATTAGAAAAAATTCCAGATTCAAAAGACCTTAGAAGTATGCCTTCTAGAAGTACCAGGAAGCAGTAGCAATGGCTGCTGCATGCCAAAGCTCTGAATTGACACAACTGATGATAAAAGGACAATCACTATTAGATAATTGAAGGATATGAGTATTTCAAATTTGTCAGACCTTTTTCAAATGAGGACGTCCAAGGATCAAGAGGAAATGAGCCTTGTAAACCTACCTGCCATCAAGCCAGGCGGGGGGAGTGCTCCCAGGGAACCACAGCGGCCTGTCCTGGGGGGATACTGCTACTGCATTCACGGTCATGGATCCTTTAGCAGCTACCGACGCCAGCCTCGACTGCCGCAGAGCACGACCAGAGAGAAACGACGCCTTCAGGGTCCCTACATTGCTCACTACCTTATGAGCACTGCACAGCAACAAACAACAACAACAACAACAAAGCTACTCAAATTCCCCCTCCAACAATCAATAAGACAAGAAGAAAAAGAAAAAAACTCCAGTTCTTACAATCACTCCCTCCCAATTTCACTTCCAAAGAACCCCCCCGAAATCCTTAGCACTCGAAACAACAGCCGATAAGAAGAATCTCATCAAGCTCTTCGAACACGACACCTTTATAATCCGATAACATAAGTCCAAAACAGGCTCCAAAAACCCGCATACCTTAAACAGCAAAGACATCGTAAGTGCCATTGCAACAACAGCACAAAAAAAAGAAGAGAAAAGAAAACAGAAACATTAAGTCGGGGAAAAAGCCGCCCAAAAAATCAGAAATTTGTTTCATTTCTTCACAAAAATACCTGGTGGAAGCAGCTGCGATTGTGGCAGCAGCAACGCCAGAAGAAGCACAGACCGCAGACGCCATGTCTTCCGCTCAAACAGCAACAAAAAGGAGACCGTGCAAGAGAGAGTGAGAGAAAAGGAAGGGGCAGTGAGCGAGAGAGAGAGAGAAAGAAGACGCACGAGTGCAGCGAGCGGCACTCAACGCAAGAGAGATAGGAAGAGAGAGACACACACACCCAGGTGCCGTTTTTTTTTTCTTTTTCTTTATTTTTAATTTTTTTCGGATTTTTTGGGGTGATATTGTGGGATAGGGTGACAGGCAAACTGATTGGCCAGGAGTGGCGACGGCGTCGCTCATTGGTCTATTCACCATTCTGTGGCTTTCGTTCCAGGTCCGAAACCCAATCACACTCCAACACTTCTCTTTTGGGAGAGAAGGGTGGGATCGGGGAGGGGGGAAGGGGAGGGGGGCAGATTGGGGTGGGGGGTCCCTAAGTGGGGTTCCAAATTAAGGTCCTAAAACTATTGTCTTGTGTAATTAATTAGGTACTTCGGTATGTGGGTAATACTTAGATAATTCAAAAATTGCAAATTGGTACATGAATAAGCAATGGAAAAACCTTAGGTATACCTGTAATACTTAGATAATTCAAAAGTTGCAAATTGCTACATGAATAAGGAACGGAAAACAATTGCAAATTGCTACATTTTAATAGGTTTCATTCACACTAATACTAATATCTTTCCCAATATGCATGTTGTGATTAATATTATGTCTTTTAATTAAAGTGTGTGTAGTTAAATGCAATAACCTTTTAACAAACCACATTAAAGGAAATTGTCCATGTTCAAAACACTAAAAGTAGGTTAGAAAGAAAAAGAAAAAAGAGACATATATATATAGAAATCATAATCCCAAACCTAAGGAAAGAAAAGATCTATTTTCCTATTTTTCTAAGTCATCTTATATAATATAACTGCAAAACCTAACTATATGAATTCAACATTTGCTAGAAGTTAACTTAACAAAAGGTGTGTCACATTGTGGCCTTGCCATTTACATTGAATATATATCTAAAGGCAAAAGAAGAATTATGAAAACTCAAATATTTCACCATGCAAAAATATAATCTTCAAAAAATCCTCTAAAAGAAACCAAAATTCTTCAAGATATTATAACTCTATAGCTAATCCCAAGTTTCAAGAAACCAAAATATCACATTTCAAAAGTCTTCATATAAAAATAGACCTATTAGGAGGGAGGGCCGAAATCCATTAAGCTATTATATTTTATAATGAATTTAAACACAATATCCTTGCCTTGGTAGGCAAGGCCAACAAAGGATCTAATAACACAAAAGATTATGTGCATAATCTTTTTAAACCAACTTTATATGTGTTGGGTTCTATTTAGTTTCCAAATTGGTGTTTATAAGATGGCACAAAAAGAGATCAATGATAATTTTTTGATGACAAGTTTAGATCTTCAACATGCCATGGACTATGATTATTACTAGTGTTATTATGATTATTGCAAAATGACAATTTGAATCAAAAGGACATCCTTTGGTGCACACAAATAATCTACCATCCCCAAATTCAAGTTTATTGAGATTTCCAACAATAGGTATATACCAATGTTGGTTAGATATAGTTAAGCGATTGGTTATCAACATGCATAATGCCATGGTTAGCAACTATTCATATTCAAATTTTGCCCATTTCCTATATTTGGAACTATTGGTAATTAGCTTAAGTAAATCATTTCATATATCCTTATTCATGTACTTATATGCAAACCTAGGTTTTTTCATTATTCATATTTGTTGTTATGTATTTATGAGATCTCAAATATGAATATTTACTTTATACATGTCCTGGATATGGTGTTTACAATTTTGGTATGTACATTTAGATATGCATATCCCTAGTAAGTTTAGGGTTTTCAACCTTCCCTTGTCCCTTGGTCTCCTTTATGTCACATCAAAGTTTTGTAAAATCAACATTAAAAGTTTCACCCATCCTACAAACTTTTTTTTGTGTGTTTGAGAATATGAGGTTTAAGCTTCGAGCTTTGAATGTTAAGGTTTAATGTTTAAGTGTGTAAAGTTTGAGGTGTGAGTTTTAAAAAATGTTTGAAGTTTGAGGTTTGAATGTTTGAAAATCTAAACATTTAAGGTATGAATTTGGTCTAAACATTGAAAGTTTAAGTGTTTAAGGTGTGAGGTTTGAACTTTAAGCTTTGGGCGTCTAAAGTTTATGTCTGAGTGTTTGAGGTTTTAGGTATGTGTTTAAACATCAAAGGTTTAAGGTTTGTGTAGTGTGTTTGAATGTCTAAAGATTAAAATATGTGTATGAACGTTTAAAGTTTGTGTATAAATGTTGGGTTGTCAATCTAATTGTTTTAACTTTGAAAGAATGTGCAAAAGTAGAAAAAAGAAGAGGTTGGAGCTCGAGATTCAAAATCTTGAACTCAACTCTTCAATAATTGCAACTTTTCAAAATTCATAATTAGTATTCTAATGTTCAAATGTTGGGCCTTTTGGGATAGGGAAGGGATTTAAAAAATCTTTTTTCCATTTTTTGCACAAATTTCACCTAGGTAGGTAAGCCACGTAATCAACCCAGGCACCTATTATAAGAATTAGATAGGAGAATATTCGGTCAACATTCCATCATTGACCACACACAACACCATTCATGAGGTTTGATCCTTTCACCTTTGGATTAGAGGCAAACACCCTTACAATCAAGCTGCCCCACTTGTTATGATAATATGTTACATTACATTCTAGTTATCAAATATTTCATTTTAAACATTACAAAAACATAAACTTTGAAAATTCATATCTTATTGAGATTTTGTTCAAATGAAATGAATCAAGCTTACTTTTTTTTTTAAATTCAATAATGTACATAATTACATTTATTTCCTTTGAAATTTTAAAATAATTTGAAAAAAAAGAAATTTGAATATCATTATTCAATAACATTTCAATGACCATTTTTTCGAATTTTTTTTAATAAATGGATAAGATTTATTAATATAATAATACCACCTATGTTAAACTACTTTCCATTATTATATGACTATTTTTCATTAATTTAAATTATTTCACCCTACATTATTTATGGTTATTTATGGTTGTTTTTAATTACTTTTGGTTATTTTTTGTTATTTCACCCTAGGCTATTTTTTGTTACTCTAAATTACTTTAAACTATTTTAACTTATTTCACCGTAGGTTATTTTCAGCTATTGTAAATGTTTTTGGCTAAATTTATGTTATTTTTTGCTATTGTAATTATTTCAGTTTAAGTTACTTACAACTATTATAAGTTATTTTTTACTATTGAAGGTTATTTCACCTTATGTTATTATTGGCAATCTTAGGTTATTATAGGCTATTTCACCTTAAGTTATTTTTGTTTATTATAAATTATTTCACCTTAGATTTTTTACGCAGTCTTAAACAATTCTAATACATGGTTATTAGTTGTTCTTTTATTAAGGCTATTGGTGGTTATTAACAAGTATTAGTAATTATTTTATTGGTGGTTATTAATGCATATTAATAATTATTTTATTGATAATTATTGGTGATTATTCTATTAATGGCCATTAGTAGTTATTCTATTAATGGTTATTATATTAGTGGCTATTGGTGGGTATTGGTGGGTATTGGTGGTTATTGATGGTTATTTTATTAATGGTTATTAATGGTTATTATATTATAAGTTATTGTCAGTTATTATATGTTATATTACAACTATTAATAATTAGTGTATCATAAATTATTGTTGGATATTCCATGTTATAATATCATAAGCTATTGATAATTATTATATTGTAAGATATTTTGAATTATTTTTCATAGGTTATTATTTTATATTCTAAGCTATTTTATCTTAAGTGATTATATTTTATTTTAGATTATTTAAAGTTATTATACTGAGGATAACATAATTTATAATAACATAAAGTAGAATGACCTTGAGTAACTTGAAATTTAACTTGAAATAACATATATTAATTTAAAATAAAATAACCTAAAGTATAACTTAAAGTTAGTTGAATAATTTAATTTAGAATAACTTAAGAGCTTATAATAAATTAGTTAAGATACTTTAAGGTAAAATAACATATAATAGTTTAGGGTACAATAATTTATAATAGCTTATAATAACATAAAATACAAGTTAAAATAACAAAAGTAGTTTAAAATAATATAGGGTATATCATAAAATAACATAAATATAATATTTTTAAAAACATAAAAATAAACCTATTTCCTACAGTAATTTATAATAGTGAATTATGTTAACTAGCAATGAAACATGATGTTTACATAGTGATATTATAGTGAAATAACTTCATCAGGGTGAAATCGATAAAATGCAATGAACTTATTTCACTTTTAAAGTCCCATAGTGATTTAGGTTAGTAAATTGCACCCCACTTCTGTAGTAGTGCTATTAAAACACACCCAATGCTATTATAATATGAAATAAATCAAGATTTTAACTATTCATTATATGGTATGTAAATTTCCTATTTGTGCTAATCTACGTGTGCTATTTTTTGATAAGAACATTTCAATGGTGGTCTTAGATGACCAAAAAATATAGTTGGAAAGTTATACTTTTCAAAATATGTATCTTGAAATAATCCTAAAAGTCGAAAACCTTCACTTGGTGCGATTGTTAATGACTTATTATTGTCATTGACAATTTGTTTTTGCATCTAAGAAATTATGTATTAATATTGTATTTGTATTGTTTTTTTCTAGCATTTCGTCGAATTTGTTAGATTTTTCTTTATTAATGTCATTTTCAATAATATTCTATTTGAAGTCAATGTTTTTACTTACATTTGTAAATTCTATTTGTTCTTCCTAATTCGATTTTATAAATATTGCACTTATGTACAAAGGAGTTCGACAAAGTTGTCATAAGGCTTTCATAACTATATTAGGACAAACATAACCTATCATATATATTGATTATATTTCAATTTCCTTTTTAAAAGCATAATAATTGATAAATCATCATATGGCATATGCGGTAGTACATTTTGAACTAGATTCAAATTGGTTGGAACATTCACAACACTCTCATGTATTCTATATTGTTCGTATCCTTGCAATCAAAAAATTTGTGCAAATGCAAAGCAAGGTGCGATCAAATGTTCTTTAATATTACTTAACATCAAAATAAAATTCATGTTTGGTTTGAGTTTTATAATATGATTTTGTAGATTTGAGTCAAATGGTTTGCCATGTTTTATTTCCTTTTGCATGATTTACAGATTAATACATGATTTAATTCAATATTGGATTTGGTATGCAAAACATAATTTTTGACAAGAATAACAAACATGTTTTGCAATGTCTTAAATTTCCTTTTCCTATTTTATGATATGTTTATCTTTTGATTTGGTTTTCATTATTTATGTAATTTGTTTTGTTGTAATACCATTGGATTCTTTTTATATAAAAAAAACTACAAGTATTTTTATTTACATTTTTTTTTTGGGTATTATTAATATTTTGTGATGTTTTGTTTAATATGTGAACATTTTATTCTAGTGAGTTATTGAATTTTAAAAGGCTTATATCACAAGCATTCAAATTACATGAACAAATAAAATCATGATGGTTACAATTTAAATTAAAATTAAAAAAAAGATTTAATATCATTATTTAAAGGTTTTGTCCCAGAAAATGGTTTTACATATTGTGAAATTTTGGAAATATATTGTGTATTAGTATCTTTGATTTGTTTTTTTTTCAATGTTAAATCTTTTTCTTGGGGAATGGTAAAATTTGAAATTTTTTCCATTTTCATTTGAAGAAATATTTAGTAGGTAGGTTGCTATTTTTTCTACAGTTGATGTGTTTCAAATGTCATCTGATTTACAATATATTCAACCCCAACATTGGGAATTTGGTTGTGAATGTTAATGCAATTTCTTGTGGCATTCATTTATGATGCTTTTAAAAATTTCCAGCAAATTATTATCTAATTAAAAAGTTCATGTAAATTTTTTCGTTTGTTATGGAGCTTTTTAAAAAAAATTAATGGGCTTTTTTGTCATGCCATCGTTTTTTGTTTCACACATATTTGATTTTGGCAATTGAACAAAACTATTATTTGATAACATATATTTATAGTTTCAAAATGGTTGTTTTTGTACACAATGTGCAATGTATTCACATTGCTTTCGTTTCATATTTTAACCATTATGCAACTATTATCACCCCATACGCCACCATTCAAAGTTGATAATGACCATTTTTTAATGTATGTTTCGTCATTGTTTGTTTGCCCATGATGTACATAATGTAGAAATTCATAATTTAATTCATGTTCGTGACATAACAATCTTTATGGTATTTCAAACCTTAAACATTATTGTATATGGAACATAAAATTAATTTGAGTTAAAATTGGAGTTATTGAATTATTTAAAAAAAAAGGTATTGCATCAAATAAACAGTTTCCAACATTATATTGAAAGTTAGTAATTTGTTTGAAACCAAGTATGGCTAATTTTTGATCAATTACCATGAACTGACAATTTCAATTTGAAAATTTAGCTTAATTTGTACTAAAATAAAAAATTTGAATTATGTTTTAAATTTTAATTGATCAATATGAGATTTGTATCGACTTATATTAGATTATACATGCAATATTTTAAATCTAATTTTTAATTAATGTTTATAGTGTACTTTGGATTGTGATGGAAACTGAAATTTATATTATCAAATTTATGAGTTTTTTTTGCTTTGGATTTAAATTTAAATTTATTTCATTTTATGGGGTTTTAAATTTTAAGGTGCAAGGTTTTGGGTTTATGGATTTATGGTTCCACAATTAGGTTTTTTTCTTTGACTTTTGATCTTAAGGAATTTAATTTAAAAGTAGGGTTTTAAGTATTAAGGGTTTAATTTTTTTGACTAATAGAGTATGTTTTTAAAATTACATTTTTTAAGTTTCAAAATTGTTATTATTGATGTTCAATTTTACAATTTTAGGGTTTCCAATTTTAAATGTTTCCACAATTAAGTTTTTTCCTTTGAATTTTGATCTTAAATAATTTAATTTAAAATTAAGGTTTTAGGTATTAAAGTTTTAGATTTTTTGACTTGTAGTGTATGCTTTCAGAATTACAATTTTAAAGTTTCAAAATTGTTACTATCAATGCTTAATTTTATAATTTTATGATTTTTAATTTTAAAATTATAGATTATAAGTGTTAGGGTTTAGGGTTCAAGGTTTTGGTTGAAATATGTTGATATTTATACTAATTTTAGTTAAAAGTTTTAACTTGAACATTTCAACAAAATCCCAACAAGACCATCCACATTTCACCATGGCCATGTATCAAAGGAAATTCCCAAAAGATCATATTCAAGTTTTTTTAATCCAAGAAGTTACAAATAAAACCAAACTAGAATCCAAACCTACAAAACAACAATACAAATAAAACTTTCAAAACATGAACAAAAAGATAAAAATTAAAAATGCACAAGATTTAAGTTTGAATATGAAAAAGGTTTACGGTTTATATACACATGCATAATATGGACAATCCACAAAAATTTTGTTATGTACATGAAGGGCTTTGAAATTTTTTAAAATAATTAAAAATTGTCATATGAAAGCTAGAAAATTTGATGAGATCACATAAAGAAAATTGAAAGATGTAATGTATTTTGATTTATTGATGGTGAAATCTTGTTTTTTAATCCTTTTGTTATGCACCTTGGTCGACTTTTATACAACAACAATTTCAGGTGTTGGAATTATAAATATTATTGAGAAGTTTGTAACCAATTCTTTTTGCCATAGACAATATTTGCAACATTCTTGATGAAGGTTGTTGTAGGTTGTGTATACATTCAACAAGATAGTTGTATTGTACATAATACTCAAGAAAGGAAAATGCCTGCATATCCTTGGGACCCAAACCATTAATGACCATTAAAATGAAAAACTTGGGAATCACATTTCATGTTCCTAGGAGTGCAAGAGAGTGTGAGGGAATGAACTCTCACACTCCTAAGTGAGCTCCCACCTTGGGAGTTGGAGTCCCAGTGGACTCCTGAATCTTCAGAGAGCAATTGCAGGGGTCAAAACCCATTATATTGAGGAGTTCCTTATATCATTGAAAAAATCTTCGAAATTAAATGTTTAAAATTGGTTTGCATGACCCATTTGGACATTTCAAACACAAGTTATGGCCAAAAGAAGGGTTGGAAGTCAAATTGGCAATTCGACTTCCGACCATTAAAAGTCAAGAATCACCCCAATTTCCTTGCGTGTAGGTGGCATGCCACATACCGTTGGAAAACTATTAATGAGGGTTACAACTTTTTTTTAGACCTTATTTCAATCGGGGTTTTGCACGCAAAATTATGGGCTCTCAAAAACACAAGAGTCCTAACTTTGAGAATTTTAGGACTTCCAAGTGGGAGTCCCGAAACAAAATGACATTTGGGTGTTGGTCCTGTGGCTAGCCACAGAGTATACTATAAAAGGGAAGGTGGTGGCTTCCCCCAAGTGCAAGTTGTGATG